>ERZ795060.71-NODE-71-length-137253-cov-11.356594_pt1 | contig 137253 bp, 131 predicted proteins | sample MGYA00375144_ERZ795060 | MGnify/ENA primary metagenome ERZ795060 (study PRJEB30189, sample SAMN05720157) | activated sludge metagenome | isolation source: anaerobic digester from wastewater treatment plant | place: Japan | collected 2015-05-15 ...
GGAAGATTATCATATTTCCTTAGAGAAACTGAGATAAGTAATGAAGACGAACTTATAACAGCATTTAATGAAAATAAAGTATTTATGGACAAGTTTAAAGTATTTGACGAGTTTTATAAAGAAAAATATTATGCAGATTATCCAGATAATTTTAAAGATATGGTATCCTACTTTTATAATATAGCTCATGACCAAAGGTTTTACACTTATGAAAGACTTTTATCATATGCAGTTTTAAGAATAGTATCAAGAGATAAAGATGTAGATTGGGCTATTAGTTCACAAATAAATTTTGACACAAAAATTTTAAATGATTTAGATAAAGTTGTTGAAACACTTGAGATGACATATAGAAATGAATATAGAAAAGAGATATTAAGACTAATTGGTGATTACTTAATAGAAAATAAAGAAGATTATTTTATAGAAATCTTGAAAAGAGACCCAGCAAAGATAGTTGATCTTGTAATAGATGAGATAAAAAATATATACAAAAATTTAGATCAAGTAGCTGTTAATGAAAAGATTGAAGATTTTGTAATTGAAATGTTAACCACTAGTTTTAAATACAACCCATATCTTAATTTCTGGGCTGTTAGATATTTTCTTGAAAAAGAGTTATATAAAAAAAGAGAAATAAGTTTAGAATCCATATACCTTGAACTATTATACAGAATGGATACTCTCGCTAAACTTTCACTACAAAAAAAACTTGGTTGGTTTACTATTCCAGTTTCCCAAAATAATGTTAAAGACCTTATAAAATTTGGTGATAATATATTATTCTCGAATAAAAAACTTAACTTTAAAGATTTTATATTACAAAATGATATTATTAATAATAAAGAATATATTGAAAAAATATACAGGCTTTTAAGAGACCTTATGGAGTATGAATCCAAAGATAGAAAAAAGATAATTGAAGAACTTAAAATAAAATACCCAGACCTTGAAAAGAGAACAACAGAAGAGGAAATAATACTCATAAACTATTTAGATGAAAAAATAATATGGACGACAACAGAGGGACTTGAAAAACAAAAGAATAAACTTAAAATGTTAAAAACTGAAAAAGAAAAACTAGCAGAAGAATTGCAAAAAGCAAGAGACAAAGGAGACCTTCGAGAAAATGCAGAATATCAGGCTGCAAGAGAAAAAGAGAGAAATATTAATTCAGAAATAACACAACTTGAAGAAAAAATAAATAGATCAAAACTTCTGGACCTATCAAGTATTAAAGGAGATAAGGTTATTCCAGGAACTAAAGTTGTTATTGAAAAAAATGGTAAAAAAGAGGAGTATAAGATACTTGGTTTTTGGGATACGGATGAGACTAAAAACATAATAGCATACAATGCTCCTATAGCAAAAGCAATATTGGGGCTTAAAAAAGGAGAAACAGTTGAGGCTCTGATAGGTGGAGAAAAAATATCAATAAAGGTAATTGATATTGAACCAGTTAAAATCTAAAATAATAGAGGGGCTCTCCCCAGCCCATCTATTTATAATAATATATCTCTTTATACTGGTCTTAATGTCTCTTTTTTTTGGAGATTATAATTTTTCTTTATTTTACATTCTCCTTATAATTTTAACCAAAATAATTGCTTACTTCAATTCATCTTTCAAATATACTGTAAAAAATTACGTAGGAAAAATGACTATAGGATTAGTTATACTAGCTATTTTTTCTTCATTAGGTTATCTAATCCCAAAAATAAACCCTATATTATATGATACTCAATTACTTAATATAGATATTAAGATTTTCGGTACAAACTTAGTCCTTTGGGTATCAGAAAATATAAAAAATAGAATTTTAATTGAATGGTTCCAGATAAACTATCTCCTATATTTTTTCTTTGTTTTTGGAATTATTTTATATATGATAATAAATAAAAAAAATGAAAATAACATTGAATTTGTAATTTTTTCTATAACTTTCTCATATCTTATTTCATATACAGGTTATATTATATTCCCAGCACTTGGGCCACGAGACCCTAGCGAAGAAATAGAGCTTGCAAAAAAACTTATAGTAATATACTCTAATAAAATTGAAGGTATATTTTTTACTCCATATATAAGAGAGCTCTTAAATACTCTAGAAAAGATAAAAGTAAATGCTTTTCCAAGTGGTCATACTATGTTAACTTTAGTTGCTTTGAGCCATTACAAAAAATATGCAAATAAATTATTCTATTTTCTTTTACCAATTGGTATAAGTATAATTTTAGCCACAATAATATGTAGGTACCATTATGGGATTGATGTTATAGCAGGTATATTTTGTTTTATTATTGTTAAAATAACTGAAAAGAAGATATTTAACCTTATGTTAAAATTAAAGAAATTAATTAATCAGATTGCTTAGTTTATAATTAAGAATACCCCTCCTCCTATCTTTTTATTTTGAAAAAAAGATTGCAGAGGAGGCATTATTAATCAATATTATTTACTTTTTCTAATAAAGTTCTCCATTCCTTTAAATACTTCAAAGTATTTTTCAAGACTTTCCTGTATATTCTTATATATTTGTTCTAATTCTTTTTTAAGTGGGAAAAAATCAGATATATTTGAGAACATTTTTTCTACAGCTTTGTTTAAACCATCATTAATAGCATCCCTTATATTTAATTGAGTTTTTATCCATTCTTCAAAAAATTCTGTCACTTTTTTGTTAGATGCCATGTTACTATCAGCCATAGTAAAAAGTACCTTTTCTATTTCTTTCTGCATTTTTGAAATAGTCTGAATAACGGAAATATAATTATCCCTGCTTTTTTCAAGAATTTCTTTCCAATTACTAACCATTTATCCCCTCCTAAAATTTTTATTATTTTAATTCTTTTTCTTAAAGACTCTGGTAATAAGAGAAATTAAACCAACTTTCAAGCCATCTCTTATTCCTTTAACCCTTAAAATAATATCCTTTATATCATTGATAATTTCAAATATATTTTCTTTTAAAGTCTCTTCTATATTTTTTGCATCATCTACGATAGATTCAATCTTTTTTGTTATACTTTTAAATATTTTAATCAACTTAATTACTTTTGCTAAAAGTACTATAAAAAATATAAGAAAAAGTATGTTAAAAAAAAGATTTATTGATGTAAAAATTTCAAGAGTACTCATTTATTAAATCTCTTCTTTATTTTTAAAAACGTTTTTTCCTTTTTCTATAACATTTTGAGTCATTTCTTTTACTTTGCCCAATTTTTCTTTTGCTTTATCTTCTATGTCATTCAAAGTTTCTTTTATTTTTTCTCTTGTTTCTTTACCTGGTGCAGGTGCAAACAATACTCCTAATATACCACCTACTACAACTCCACCGACAAATATACCTAACTTTTTGAAAAACTCTCTTGGGTCCATAAAACACCTCCATTTAATCCTATATTTTTTATTTAATTTAATAAAAATTAACTAAAAAACATATTTTAAACAAATTTTTATTAATTATTTTTACCATATTTAATAAACTCTTTTGCATGCTCTATTGAAACATGCTTAAGTTTATCACCACTTAAGAGTCTACTTATTTCTTCAACAACTTCATCACCATTAAGTTCTCTTATAATTGTGTTTGTCCTACCATCTTTTTCTATTTTTTCAACCTTAAAATGTTTATCTGCCTTTGAAGCTATCTGGGGTAAATGGGTTATACATATAACTTGTTTTTCAGATGAAATCTGTTTTAATTTTTCACCAACAGAAAAAGCAGTATTTCCGCCTATACCTGCATCAATTTCGTCAAAAACCATTATAGGTACAGGGTCTACCATTCTTAAAACAGACTTTAGAGCAAGCATTATCCTTGATATTTCTCCACCACTTGCTATCTTGTTAAGGTGTTTAAAGTCTTCTCCTTTATTAGTAGATATAAGAAATATAGGGGCTGCAACTCCATTCTTTGAAAGTCTTACTTTTTTCCCCTCAATATCAATTTTCCCTTCATTATCCTCTATAAACTCAAATTCAACTTTTATTCTAGAGTTTTCCATATTAAGAAAATTAAACTCATTTTTAACATTCTCTTCAAATACTTTAGCTACATCCTTTCTTTTATTATGAATTATTAATCCTATCTCCTTTAATTTTTCTATATTTTTTTCCATTAATCTTTCTAATTCATTTAATCTTTCCCTAGAAGCTTCTACGTTTAATATTTTTTTCTCAAGCTCATTACGATGATTTAGTATATCATTTATAGTGTTACCATATTTTCTTTTAAGAGTATCAATAATTTCAATTCTCTCAGTTATGCTTTTTATTTCATTTGGGTCAAATTCGTATTTAAAAGACTTTAAATAGTCTATTACTGGTTCAAGTTTAATAATTGAGTCTTTTAGAAATGGCAATATCTTTTTTATACCTTTTTCCTTATCTTTTATTGATTCAAGAATAGAATCAGCCTTTTTAAGTTTAAAAATTGCCGAATCATCACCAGTTATAAGATTAACAACCTCATTAAATTTTTCATAAATATTTTGAATATTAATAAGTACATCAAGCCTATCTTTAAGCTCAACATCTTCATTTTCCTTTAATTTAGCAGAATCTATCTCATCGATAGCATATTTTGCAAAATCATAAAATCTTTCCTGCTCTTTCTCAGACTCAAGGATGAGTTTATATTCTTTTTTAAGACTTATAGCCTCGTTAAAAAGTTTTTTATATTCTTTTATTTCATTTATTCTCCCATAAGAATCAAGTATATCTATATGATTCTCAGGTTCAAGTAAACTTTGATTCTGGTGTTGTCCATGAAAATCAATAATGTTTTTAGTTACATCTTTTAATGTTTGAACTAAAACTCTTTTATTATTTATAAAAGCTTTCGACCCTTTTTCTTTATCAACCTCTCTTTCAATTATAATTACATTCTCAGAAGTATCTATCCCAAAACTTTCAAGTTTTTCTTTTAATTTCTTATTTTTACTAAATTCTATCTCAAAGACAGCCTCTATCTTCGCATAATTTTCTCCCCCTCTTATAACATCGCTCCTTATCTGTTCACCCAACAGGAAACTAATAGAGTTTACGATAATAGACTTTCCAGCACCAGTCTCTCCAGTAATTACATTAAATCCGCTATCAAACTCAATTTCTACATCTTCAATTATAGCTATGTTTTTTATTTTAAGTCTCTTAAGCATTAGTCCAACCAATTTAATTTTTCTTTAAGTACATTAAAAAAACTTCTATTTTCAGGTTTAACAATATTAACATAACCATCTTTTTTAATTGTTATAAGGTCTTTATTTGTTATTTCAAATGTTATTTGTCCATCAAAAGTAATTATTTGTGGAGTATTAGATATAACTCTTATCTGTATCTCTTTGGAAGCATCAATTACCAGTGGTCTTACCCGTAACGAATGTGGGCATATTGGAGTTATTATTATATTTTCAAGTTCAGGTTCAAGTATGGGGCCACCGGCTGACAGAGAATATGCAGTTGAACCAGTTGGTGTGGCAATTATAAGACCGTCAGCTCGGTATCTACAAACATATTCTTGATTTATGTAAAGGTCAAGATCAATTATTTTACAGACATTACTCCTTGTTATTACAATATCATTTAATGCTTTATATGTTTTTATTTCATTATTAGAAATTATATCTGATTTTATAACAATTCTTTTCTGTGTTTCTATCTTATTTTCTATAAAAGACTTTAATATATGTATTAACTCATTTTTTTTTATTTCAGTAATAAAGCCCAAATTACCAAAATTTACAGGAAATATTGGTATGTTTGTATTGGCAAGAAGTCTTGCAACATAAAGTACAGTGCCATCCCCACCTATAGAAATAGCAATAGATCCTTCAGAATAATTAATAGTTTTAATTTGATCTATTTCAATCGGTACTTTTATACTCTTGTATCCTAAAATATATATTTCATCTTCAAGATAATTTATAAAATCCAAAACCTTGCTATTAGTAGAAATATAAAATAAAAGAATTTCCATAAGTTCCAGTTTTAAATTTCTTAAAGAAATTCTTAAATTGATTTTAAAGCTTCATCAGTTGTTTCATGGATGTCAAAAATATCATCAAACTCAACTATTTTAAATATCTTTGCAACATTAGGTTGTATTTCAGCAATTTTCATAGTACCATCTACTTCTTTAAGTCTTTTTAAAGTTGAAATAAATACTCTTAAACCACTACTTGATAAATATGATAAGTCTTTAAGATTAAATATCAGTTTTTTTTCACCCGAATCAATTATTTCATTTATTGCTTGTTCAACTTCTAATGATTTATGGACATCAAGTCTACCGTCTAAATAAATAATCAAAAAATCATTTTTTTTCTCTGTTTTAACTGAAGACATTTAATTCCTCCTATATTTTAACTTATATTTATTTTAAATTGTTTTTAATGCTTCATCAACTGTATCTTTAATATCAAAAATATTATCAAACTCAACCATCTTTAATATCTTATAAACTGTAGGCTGTATACCTACTATTTTCATTACCCCCTCTTTTTCTTTAAGTTTTTTAAATGTAGAAATAAATACTCTTAAACCACTACTTGATAAATACGATAAGTCTTTAAGATCAAATATCAGTTTTTTTTCACCCGATTCTATAAGAGCATTAATAGATGACTCAAGTACAGCAGATTCATTAATATCTAATCTACCATTTAAATACACTATGGTAATATTATTTTTCTTTTCAGTTTTTATGTCCATAGCAATAACCTTTTGTATTACTTTAAGTATAAAATTTACCTAAAAGAATAATAAAACAAAATAATGTTTATTAGTCAATACTAATTTTTAATTGTAAAAAAATTTTATTTTAAAATTTTTTATGTTAAATTTAAATCTGTCCATTTTATGGAGAGATGGCCGAGTCCGGTTTATGGCGGCGGTCTTGAAAACCGTTGAGGGTTAATAGCCCTCCGGGGGTTCGAATCCCTCTCTCTCCGTTGTATTTTTATAGTCAAAAAGGTAATTTTGTGACTCTTTCTCAGATAATTTTAAAAAAATTTGGATCAGAAATAAATTTTGAGGAAATATCAACAGATACTCGTACAATAAAACCTAATTCTATTTTTTTAGCACTAAAAGGAAATAACTTTGATGGTAATCTTTTTGTTGAAGATGCATATAAAAAAGGTGCAAAAGCTGCTATAATAAACTCAGAATATGTCAAAAGATATTCTTATCTTCCTATAACTTTAATAGGAGTAAAAGATACTTTAGAAACATATCAGGAAATTGCAAAAGAATATATAAAATCAAAAAAAATAACTAAAATAGGCATAACTGGCACAAGTGGAAAAACTACAACAAAAGAATTATTAAAAGCAATTTTATCAACAAAATATAATGTATTTGCAAATGAGGGAAATCTTAATAACCAGATAGGAGTACCATTTTCTATTCTTAACATAAAGGATGAAGATATTGCTGTAATAGAGATGGGAACTGGTAAACCATCTGATATTGAAAGACTTACTTGGATATTTGAACCTGATATAGGAATAGTAACAAGCATCGGAGAAGCACATATAGAGTATTTCGGGAGTATTGAAAATATAGCAAAAGAAAAGTCAGATATAACTAAATATGGAGCAAAAGGAATAACTATTAAAAAAATAGAATATGAATATTTTAAAAATTATAAAAAAATTGGACTTGAAGTTTTTAAAGATATTATTGAAAAAAATGATCAGACATATGATATAAAAATAGATAAAAAATACTTTAACTTTAAATTCTGGGGTGAGTATAACTTATATAACCTTGCTATCGCTGTTTATGTTAGCAAAATGTTTGGTATTGATGAAGATCTTATAATAAAAGGGGTAGAAAACGTTACAATACCACCATTACGATGGCAGAAAATTGAAAAAAATGATATTGAATATATACTTGACTGTTATAATGCTAACCCTCTTTCAATAAAGGAGGCATTAAAGTCTTTTGATAAAATAAAAACTAATAAAAATAAAGTAGTAATATTAGGTGATATGTTAGAACTTGGGGACTTATCTTCATTATTGCATGCTGAATTAGGACATTTTATAAATAGCCTTAATATTGATTCTTTCATATTTTTTGGTAAATATATTGAAAACACTTTTAAAATTTGCAATAAAGAAAAATATTATTTCAATGATAAAACAAAATTAAAAAAATTTATATCTTCTTATATCGATAAAAACAAGATTGTTTTACTTAAAGGTTCAAGGGGAATGAGACTTGAGGAAATAATATCTTAAATATAAAAAAGCCCCATAAAGGGGCTTATTTTTTATCCTATTGCAACAGGTCCCTCTTCTTTAGTTCTTACTCTTATACAACGCTCAATAGGTAAAACAAATATTTTTCCATCACCTATATTACCAGTAAATGCACTTTCAAGTATTGTATTTATTGTAATATCTACAAAATTATCGTTTACTGCTATTTCAAGCCTTACTTTTTTTATTAAATTAACCTCTGTTTTAATACCCCTATAGGCTTCTGGATAACCACCCTGTTGTCCACAACCTATAGCGTTTGTAACAGTCATTTTTGCTACCCCAGCTGCTGTTAGTGCTTGTTTTACATCAGTTAATTTTTCTGGTCTTATTATTGCAATTATCAGTTTCATAATAACCTCCTTTATTTTAATTATTTAGTTAAAAATGATTGAAAGTCTGGGTATGCTTCCTGGCCATGTTCACCTATATCTAATCCCATTAATTCTTCATCTCTGCTTACTCTTATACCTATAGTCCACTTTAATATCAACCATACTATAGTGCTTATAATAAATACGAAGATACCCACACTTACTACTCCAATAAACTGATTAATTAATAGCTTAAAACCACCTCCAAAAAATAGTCCATTTCCAGTATTAGTACCAGTTATACCATCTTTTGCAAATAAACCTACAGCTAATGTTCCAAATATACCGTTAACAAGGTGAACTGATAAAGCTCCAACAGGATCATCAATCTTAATTTTATCAAAACTAATTACACTTATCACTACTAAAATACCTGCTATAATTCCTATAATTGCAGAGGAATAAACATCTACAAATGCACAACCTGCAGTTATTGCTACTAAACCAGCTAAACATCCATTAATTATCATAGTAAGATCTGGCTTTCCCTGAATTAACCATGAAGTAATAGTTGAAGATATTATAGCCATTATTGCAGCAGTATTTGTTGTAATAAATATATGAGATATAGCAGAACCATCCCCAACACTCATAGTAGATCCAGGATTAAAACCAAACCATCCAAACCATAATATAAGTCCCCCTAATGTCACAAGAGAAAGATTATGTCCCATAATAGGCCTTACTTCCCCATTAGGCAAATATTTACCAAGGCGAGGACCTAAAATCAATACACCAGCTAAAGATGCCCAACCACCAACAGAGTGAACAACGGTTGAACCTGCAAAGTCAAACATACCTAGAGTCTGTAAAAATCCACCACCCCAAATCCAGTGTCCTACAATTGGATAAACAAACCCAACTAGGAGTAAAGAAAATATTATAAATGATATGAATTTTATCCTTTCTGCAACTGCACCTGAAACTATTGTTGCTGCTGTTCCTGCAAATACAAGTTGAAAAAAGAACTTAGCCCATAAAGGAACTTGTGTCCAACTAATTGCACTATATCCTTCATCAACACCACTATTTACAAAAAATAGATTAGTTAATCCTATAAATCCATTACCATCTCCAAACATAATACCCCAACCTATAAACCAGAACATTAAACTTGATAAAGCAAATACAATAAAGTTTTTTGCCAATATATTTACAGTATTTTTTGATCTTGCAAGACCAGATTCAACCATAGCAAATCCAGTATTCATAAAGAATACCAATAATCCTGTTATTAGCACCCAAACTGTGTCTATCGCTATCGACACTTTTTTAACGTCTATTTCACCTGATGCATAAGCAGCAGGAACTATAAGGGTTATTAGTAACCCTAAGTATAACCATCTTTTCATGATCTCCTCCTCTTATTTTCATAAAGATGATTATTATAATGAAAAATTCATACCAATAATTATTATTAATAAAAAGATTTGATAATCAAAAGTTTATATTTAATTTAACATAAAAAGATTAAATTAAATGATTAAATTTTAATCAAAATCATATTTTAAATGATTAGAAAATAAACAAATAGAAGATTTTTAAAGTAACAGATTAATTTAAAATATAAAATAAATTAATTTAAAATGATTCAGAACAAAAAATAAAGAAACAACAGAGAAATTTAATTTCCCTGTTGTATAGATGTATAACAATCTTAACTATTTTTCTTTACCTGCAATAGCCCAATACCTATAAAAACAATGCCTCCAATTAAGCCTATCCATCCAACAAGTGAAAGTAGTTTTCCTAAACTATTCGATAATTTACCCAAAAGAGTAAATATACCAAGCAGGATTAAAACAAAACCAAGAAATGTTTTTTTCTTTATATAAGTCAAACCAAGTAGTATAAGTATTACACCTAATATCCAGTAAAACAAAAAGAAAGTTGTCAATACTTTAACAAACAATATTATTATCCCAATTATAAAAAGTAAGAGTCCCCAGGTTATATAGTTTACAGCATCTTTTCTATTCATAAAACCTCCTTAATTTAATTTTTTAACTTTAATTTAAAATATTAACAATTTTTGTAATTTTAATAAAATTTTTTAATTAAAAATTTAAAATATCAATATATAAGACTATAAACTTCAAATACAGGTAATATTAATAAAGTACTTTTTTAAAATAATGTGTATGCAATAATTTATGAGACTTTTCACTAAGTGGCTTACCCAGATATTTTTCATAAAGCTCAATAATATATGGGTTTTTATGCGATTTTCTTATTTCTTTATGCCTATCCTCATGATATATTGCTCTTGCTCTTGCTCTTATTATATCAAGATTGCCATGGTGATATGGTTGGCCACCACCACCTATACACCCACCTGGGCATGCCATTATTTCTATAGCATGGTAGTTTGACTTTCCACTCTTTATCTCTTCTAAAAGTTTTCTTGCATTACCAAGACCATATGAAATACCAATGTTAAGTTCAAATCCCCCAAAGTTTACTGATGCAGTTCTTATTCCTTCATCACTTCTTAACTGTCTAAACTCAACGTCTCTTAACTCTTTTCCAGTATACCACTCATAAGCAGTTCTTACAGCAGCTTCTATTACACCACCTGTTACACCAAAAATTACCCCTGCTCCAGTTGACTCCCCTAACGGCTTATCAAAGTCCTCTTCAGGTAACGACATAAAGTCAATATTTGCCTGTTTTATTAACCTCGCAAGTTCTCTGGTAGTTATTGATATATCTACATCTGGATTTCCATTTACTTTAAACTCAGGTCTACTTGCTTCATACTTTTTAGCAAGACATGGCATTACTGATACAACAACTATTTTTTCTCGTGGAACTTGAAGTATATCGGCAAAATATGACTTTGCTATTGCACCAAACATCTGTTGAGGTGATTTGGCTGTTGATGGCATATCTATTAATTCAGGGAAATGGTGCTCAAAAAACTTTATCCATGCAGGACAGCATGATGTAAGTATTGGTAACCTAACAGATTTATCACCATTTAAAAACCTTGTTAATCTATCAAGAAACTCAGATGCCTCCTCCATTATTGTAAGGTCAGCAGCAAAATCAGTATCAAACACATAATCAAAACCTAACCTTTTTAATGCAGCAACCATTTTACCTGTAACAGATGTCCCAGGCTCAAGCCCAAACTCTTCACCCAGTGCTGCTCTTACTGCAGGTGCTGTTTGAACTATTACAATCTTATTTGGATTTGCAATAGCGTTTATAACATCCCATGAATAGTCAACTTCAGTTAAAGCTCCTGTTGGGCATACAGCAACACACTGCCCACAATATGTACATGTTGTATCTTCAAGGTTCTTTTCAAAAAATGTTGCAACAACTGAATTAAATCCCCTGTTAATTCCAGATAATACACCAACAGTCTGGACCTCATTACACATAGTCTCACACCTTCTACACATAACACACTTATCCATATCTCTTATTATTGATGGTGAATAATCTTTTCTATATCTTGACATCTCACCTTCAAACTCTATCTTTCTTATAGCAAACTCTTCAGCAAGTTCCTGCAGCTCACATTCTCCAGACTTTGCACATGTTAAACACTCTTTAGGATGATCAGATAAGAGTAATTCGAGAACAATTTTTCTTGCGTTTAAAGCTCTTATTGAATTAGTTATTACTTTCATTCCATCAAAAACTGGTGTTGAACATGAAGGTGCAAGGTTTTTTCTTCCCTCAACTTCAACAACACATACACGACATGAAGCTGCTTTATTTACCATCTTTATATCATGAAGATCAAGATGGCATAATGTAGGTATTTTTATACCAATTTTTTTTGCAGCCTCAAGTATTGTAATACCTTTTTCAACTTCTATTGTTTTACCATCTATTGTAACTTTACATTTCTCCATTTTTTAAACCCCTATTTTTTATAAATAGCATCAAACTTACATGTATTATAACATGCCCCACACTTGATACATTTATCCTGATCAATAGTATGAGGTTCCCTTACTTTCCCGCTTATTGCATATACAGGACATACCCTTACACACGCTGTACATCCTACACACTTATTATGGTCAATAATATACCTTATTAACTCTTTACACTGTCCTGATGGACAACTTTTTTCATTAACATGAGCTACATATTCATCCCAAAAGTTTGTTATAGTAGATAAAACTGGATTAGGTGCAGTCTGTCCCAATCCACATAAAGCTGTATCTTTAATAACATTCGATAAGTTTTTTATTTTATCAAGATCAGAAAATGTTGCTTTCCCAGATGTCACCTTCTCAAGTAGTTCATATAACCTTTTATTTCCCACTCTACAAGGCGTACACTTACCACATGATTCATCAACTGTAAACTCAAGATAGAACTTTGCAACAGCAACCATACAATCATCTTCATCCATTACAATCATTCCACCTGAACCCATCATTGAACCTTTTGCAAGCAGTGTGTCATAATCAATTGGTGTATCAAGGTCTTTTTCAGTTAAACAGCCCCCTGATGGTCCACCTGTTTGCACAGCTTTAAACCTCTTCCCATCCTTTATACCACCACCTATGTCAAATATTATCTCTCTTAGAGTAATACCCATAGGTACCTCAATAAGTCCAACATTGTTTATTTTACCAGCAAGGGCAAAAACCTTTGTCCCTTTTGACTTTTCAGTCCCAATTTTATTAAACCAATTAGCTCCTTTGTTTATGATAACAGGAACATTTGCAAATGTCTCAACATTATTTACGTTTGTTGGTTTATCCCAGTAACCAGACTCTGCAGGATAAGGTGGTTTTGAAGTAGGTTCCCCTCTTTCACCCTCCATTGACCTTATTAAGGCAGTCTCTTCCCCACATACAAAAGCACCAGCACCATACTTTATCTCAATATCAAAATTAAAGCCTGATCCCATAATATTATTACCTAAAAACCCATACTCTCTTGCATCTTTTATAGCTTTAGATAATCTCTTTACTGCCAATGGATACTCTGCTCTTGTATATACAAGTCCTTTATTTGAACCTATAGCATATCCGCATATTAGCATTCCTTCAATAACTGAATGTGGATCGCCTTCAAGAACTGACCTATCCATAAAAGCACCAGGATCCCCCTCATCCGCATTACAAACAACATACTTTTGATCCGAATTCTGTTTATAAGCATATTCCCACTTAAGTCCTGTTGGGAAACCACCACCACCCCTACCTCTTAAGCCAGACAGTTTAATTTCATTTATTACATCCATTCTTGACATTTTAAGTGCTTTAGCAAGTGCAAAATAACCATCTTTCTCAATATAATCATCTATATTTTCAGGATCTATAAATCCACAGTTTCTTAAAACTATTTTAAGTTGTTTTGATTTTTTATTTTCATGTACAAGTCTTGACACAACCTCTCCATTAATAAGGTGCTTTTCAACAATTTCTTTGGTATCCATTGGTTTTACACCAGAATAGACAATATTATCTGGCATTATTTTAACAATAGGCCCCTGTTTACATAAACCAAAACATTCTGTCATTACAACTTTAATATCTTTTATATTATTTTCTCTTAAATAATGTTTTATATTATCAGCAATAGCCTTTGAATAATGCCCACACTTTGAAGAATTACAAACAAGACAATATCTTTGATAACTCATTTTAACCTTCCTTACTAAATAGTTTCATAATTTATTGGTATTATACCATCAACAATCTCATGATTAATTAAATACTTTTCAATTATTTCATCAATTTTATGTTCATCAACATTACCGTAAACAACTGGTTGATATCCAGGTAAAGTTATCTCTATAGTAGGTTCAAGATAGCAGTAACCCATACAACCAACATCTTTAATTATATACTCTTTTATATTCTCTTCCTCAAGTCTTTTTATAATATAATCTTTAATATGTGATCCACCAGCTGCAATACCACATGTTGCAAGTGATATTTTGATTATTATTTTATTTAATTCAGACCTTTTATTTTTTTCTATCTCTTTTTTATGTTTAATTAATTCATCATAACTATTTATCTTCTTCATACAACCCCCAACGCTTTATATTCAGAAATTATCTTTTCAACCATATCAACAGTAACTTTGCCATATACTTTATCTTTTATGATTACAACAGGTGCTAAACTACAGGCACCAACACATCTTAGTCCATCTAATGAAAACAATCCATCTTTTGTAGTTTGACCTATATCTATTTCAAGCTTTCTTTTAAACTCATCCAACAATTTTGCAGCACCTCTTACATAACAAGCAGTACCAAGACATACTGATATTGGATATTTTCCCTTTGGTGTCATTGTAAAAAATGAATAAAAAGTTACTACACCATATACTTTTGACCTTGGTATACCAAGCTTTTTTGCAACAAAAGACTGTACCTCTTCAGGAAGATACCCAAATATATCCTGAGCTTTATGAAGTACAGTAATAAGAGAGCCTTTCTTATCTTCTAATGAATCAATAAATGATTCAAGTCTTGAAAAATATGACTCCATTTTTACGTGTTTCATTTAAGAACCTCTTAAGAAATTTTAATCAGAATTTTTATAATTTAAATTAAATAATTATTTAATATTTTTGTCAAGTTTTAAATTATAAAATTTCATTAATAGATTTTTTTTTTATATATTTAAAGAGCTTTTTTGATATTTAATCTTAAATTAAATAAATAATTGGAGGTTATTGTTGGGTTCATTAAAGAAAAAAAGAAAATCAAAAATGAATAAGCATAAAAGGAAAAAAAAGTCAAGAAAAAATAGACATAAAAAGAAATAGTATAATCCACTGCAAGGTTAAGTCTATACTATTTTCTTGCAGTGTTTTTTTAATTATTAAAATATTATAAAAATCAAATATTTATATCTTATTTTTTAGGACTTAATTTTTATATAATTTATATAAATTATAGTTAATTAATTTATAGTACAACTTGTAAACTTTATAATATTATTATCAGCTCTATCAGCTATAATTATAGTTATATCATAATTCCCAGTGTTATTGACATCACCCTCCAAATATAAAGAAGAAGCATCCTCATATATATAAACAGGAGAAGAGAATACTTTATTAAATTCACCAGAAGATGGGTCATTTATTAAATAAATATTATTATAAATACTACCAGTAAAAGGATGAAGCTTTATAAAAGCATCTGCTTGATGAGTAGTAGAATAAACATCAATAGTTTTAATTCTTATCCAGGCTACATTAAGTCCTGCTAGTCCATTATCAATCGTCTTTTGAAAATATATTTTTATTCTTTTACTTCCTGAAGGTAAAACTTCTTCACATCCATAATCAGTTATATCATTGGGAGCCAGTCTGTCAACAACAAGTCTTAAAGGAGCACTCCATTCAGAATATTTTCCATTATAAAATGACCTTACTCTTATAGTATATAAACCTTCAGAAATACCTGAAAATAGATAACTCTTAAATGCTGTTGTATAATCAGGTATACTATCATAATTCGTATCTATCTCAAAATTGTTTGTAAATACAGAAATATCCCATGCCATATTGAAAATATTTTCTTTAGTATAATATACATTATCTATTGGTTCTTTTTCTGTTATTCTAAGATTATATGGTATACTACCATCTCTATACTCAGTCTCTTCCCCCGCAGGTCCCTGTAGATATGAACATGATATTAGAAATAATAGTATAAGAGTTCTGTATAATTTCATATTTTTATCCTTAAATTATCGTATATATTATAATTATATCAAAAAAATTTTATTTTTCAAATTTTTTTATAATTTTAAAAAATCAATTAATTTTAATACTGTCTATCAAGATGAAAAAGAAGGCCAAAACCTATAACAAGAGATTCTTTATTATTTGAGAGACCTAATCCAAATTCAACAAAAATAATATCAACCAACCTTTGTCCTATACCAATAAATCCACTAAGTCTATTATCATAATTTGCAAAAGAGATAGCATAATATGGTTTTAACGTAAAATATGTAGTCATATCAGTGTAATTTAAAAAGATATAGTTTATTTTAAACCCTATTGTTCCTGCAGCTATTGTAGATTCATCATAGACACCAGGATAATAAGGGCTTTCAACATTTTTAGTGCCCTCGATATAGCCTATCTCTGGTGCAAACTCTAAAAATGTTGAACCAAAACCATATCCTAAAATACTTACAGGAAACGAAAATAAGTGACCCGAACCCATCGAAATGTACAATATATTCGGGTTAAAAAAACCTGATAACTTCCTCTTTTCTTCTTTTCTAACTTTAATTTCATATTTATTTTCAGGTGGAAAAACAAGAAATAAAACCTCATCTAACATCTTATCAGTGTTTTCAAAATCACCATTAACTTTTACAAGTTTATCATCTGTATCAATGCCATTAAAGTTATAATATATTTTCTTTTCTTTTCTATCAAAGTACAATGCTATACCATTAGGTAACATTTTTCCTATTTTTTTACCCTTATATTCCAGGTCATCAACCCCTTTTAAATTAAATTGTATTCTATCAGGAAGCAATAAGAAAAGATATTCTTTCCCAGTAATTTTTAAAGCCTTAATTAATTTATCAATATTCTCAATCTCATCTTCAATACTATTAGCAGAATAATTTAATACTGTTATCTCTAAGTTATTTATGAGTATCCTATATTTTTTGTCAGTTTTATCAATTATTTTATAATCCTGAGAATAAACAATAAAAACAGGAATAATAAAAACAAAAATCTTACTTAAAAATCTTAACCTCATACTTTCCTTACTCTTCAATTATTACAGTATAGGTAGGGTAAATATCATAATATTTTTTAACTATTTTAGCCTCAAATATTCTTAAATATCCTTGATTCTTACTATTTATAAACTCTATTTTTGCAACCAATTTTCCTCCTTTATCAAACACACTAGCCATTTTTTTATTTTCTATTGATACAATTTTACTCAATATAATATAACAATAATCGTCTTTAACAGTAAATACATAACCTGATACGTTCTCTAATACCCCAAGTATCTCCATTTGTTCAAAAAAAGTTGTTAAGTACATTTTATATATATTAACTTCATTTTTTAAAATAACTAAACTTTTTTCAATCTCTTTTTTTTCCTCCATTAAGCTTTTATAGCTGTTTTTAATTGAAGTTATTTCGTCTTCGTATGACTTGATTTTTGATAGGTATAACCCTATCTGTTTTTTGGTCTCCTCTATTTCAGCTTTAAAGTTTCTTATCTCTTTTTCATAATTCTCTCTTTTTTTTTCATAATCATCCTTAATCTCCTTTATTTTAAGTTCATATAAAGAACGTGTTGCATCCAATTTTTTTGCTGCCTCAAGTTTAGCTTCCTCTAATTTTATTTCGGCTTTTTTTCTTTCCATCTCTAATTTTGATTCATTTTCTTTTATCTTATCTTCAACCTTTTTAAGATATTTTTCCTTCTCTTCTATCTGGTTATTGTACTTTATTGCAGCTTCTCTTATTGCTTTCTCCTGTTCCTCCTTCATTTTTTGCAATAATTTTTTCCTTTCTTCTTCAGAAATACCTTTAGACCCTGCAATACTTTTTTGCCTCTCTTCAAACTCTTTTTTTATCTTTTCAACTTCTTTATCCATATTATCTTTAAGATATGATAATTCGTTTTTTACTTTTTCAAGCTCCTCTTTACTCTTTTTAGCAGCCTCTATTATTTCCTGGATATTAAGGTCACTAAACTCTGCAATATTTACTATAAGGTCCCTTGATTTAGCATCAATATAATTTGATATTAGTTTAGTTGAAAGTAAAATAGAAAATATGAACAATATAACTATCAATATTATCTGAATACTTCTATTTCTATTAGTAATTTCAAGTTCATCGTTCAATGTATATATATTGTATTCATCTTCCTCTATTTTAATATCTGATTTTAAAAAAATCTCTATTGCTCTCTCTCTTATATCTTTTTTTTCATAGTTTTCAGGATTATATTCTTTCAAAATGTTACCCTTTGATTTAATATCATTTATTCTGTATTTTTTTGCCTTTTCTCTTAATCCCATTTATTTAAATCTTTGTAAGATTTGTTTCAATAAAATCAGCAAATCCATCTATTCTAAAAAATAAAGACTTATACTTTAGTACATTAACTTCTCCCTTCTTCATACCTTTTGATCTCCTTAAATATTTGCATCTGGTATATATAACATAACCCTCATTAAACTTTCTACATTTACTGTAAAAAATTGCAAGCTTTCCTGCAATACTAATCATATTATTATCGATTTTTTTACTATTATTAATTAATAATAAATGAGAACCAGGATAGTCCCTTGCATGAAACCATAAATAATCTTTCTTACCTATTCTTAGTATATGATGATTTTCATCCTCATTTCTTCCAATTATGTAAATATTACCTTCATTATCTTTATAAGTTATAAATCTTCTTGAATTTGAGATTTTTTTTATTAATATCCCATCTTTACTTTCAGTTTTTTTTATTTCTTTAATAATATCTTTTAACTCATAAGACTCAATAATTCTTTTTTCATCCTCTAATTTATTTATTTTTTCTTTCAGTTTTTCAATCCTATTTTGATTAAAGTTGATGCTTTTAGCAATTTTTTTTGCTTTATTATAGAATATTGTTATATGATCTTTTACAGAATAAGATGGATTAAGTTTTATAATTATTTCATTACCATAAAAATCAAATGTTTTAAGTTCACTCAATCCTTTCCTGTTATCATTAGGATAATAAGATGCAAGTATATCAGCCCAATTTTTGTAATAATCTTTAACATTTAGAATTTCACTTTTTATTTTATCATAAGTTTTTCTGTAATTGTTAAGATAAAAATTGATTTTCTTAATCTTTTCCTGTTTATATTCTTTTAAAATAAGGTATGAAATTTTTTTATAATAATCTGAACTTATTTCATAGGAGGAAAAATAATTTTGTTTAACTTCAATTGAAGAATTATCAGTATTAAAATTATGCTCCATATTTGCAGTACTAAATATAAGCTTATCATTTTCATATACACCAAGCGATGGTGTTTTTGTAAAAATTATAAACTTTAAATAGTATGAGATATTTAGAAAAAAAATATTGACAATCCTTTCATTTTGATATTGTACAATTCTTTCAATAATTTTTCTTTCAAATATCTTTCTTAATTTTAAAATTATTTTATCAGCTTCAGACTTATAAATAATAGGATGATAAGATATATGTAATGAAACGATCCCAGGATTTAAAGATATTATTAAGTTTTTTTTATCATCTTTTTTATATAGTTCAAATATTATCTCATTATTATAGCCTTTTTTTATTTTATTTACTAAAGCAGGTAAAAAAGAGTTTATATCATTAACAGCTAAACTGATATCTTTATGATTAAGATTCATAATAATAAATCAATTATTTTTAAATTTTACTATTCTTTTTATCATCTTTAGAAGATTTTATTTTATCTTTCAGTCTTTCTAACTTTTTTTTTCTATTTTCAAGAATATATAAAGACAGGAGTGTAAATACTGAACCCAAACAAAAGAATAATATCATAATTACAATTACTGATATTTGATCAAAATTATAAAAAATAAAACTAAAAGACGATTTATTATTTACATTAAATATCATAATTAGAAGGAAAAATATTAAAATAAATATTCTTACAAAAAGCCTGATATATGATGATTTCATAAAAAACAACCTCCCAAAATATAAGTTTTTACATTTAAAAATATAACATAAAAATAAAGAAATTTAAAAAATTATAAAAAGTAGTAGACAAATTATCTACTACTTATTATAATTAAATAAATTATATTGCTTTTGGTTTATATTTAAACTTTGCTCTTTTTACATTAGCATCTTTTATTTTATCTTTAATTTCATTAAACTGATCTAAATTTTGTATATCTCTACTAATAATAGTGTCTACTGCTGCTCTTTCAAGTTTATTTAACTCCTTTCTATTTTTAGAAAGTAAACTTGATTTTAATGATTCATCACTTAATAATTTTTCAATTAATTTTAATTTCTTTTCAACAAAAGTTTCTCTATATTTAACCATGCTATCCATAAATGCTTTATATCTTTTTTTTCTTTTGGTTTTTGCTTTTTTACTCATCTATTCCCTCTGAATTTTATTTTTAAAATTTTTGGTTTCAAAATTTAATAATTTTAAATCTTAATACCTAACAATTCCTCATAGTTTCTTATTGTGGTCTCATCAGCTTCCATAACTTTTTTATATAGTGCTTCAAAAACAGGTAATCTTTCAACAGTAAATTTTCTTGCAAGCATAGACTTTTTAGAGCTCTTTTTTGATTCTTCCATTAGTTTATACGCAAACCATATAAGAAGAGCCATATCAACAACAGTTCTTGCCATATAATCATAATATGTCTTTTCCTTTTTCTCCTGAACCTTTTCTATTGCTTCGTGTAACATTTTCTCATATTTTTTCAATTTTTCATAAACATCTATAAACTCGCCCTCATGACCCTTTGCCCTATTTCTAAATCCTTCATATTCATCATCCATAATATGAGTAACTATACCACCAATTGCAGCAACAACCTGTAATTGAGTTGTACCTTCATATATACTTGTTATTCTTGCATCTCTGTAATGTCTTTCAACATCAAAGTCTTTCATGTAACCTGTACCACCATGTACCTGAATAGCATCATAACATACTTTATTAGCCATCTCTGTAGAGTAGTATTTTGAAAGTGGAGTAAATGTATCAGCTTTTTTGCTTACTATTTTAAGTCTTTCTCTATATTTAGTAAGAGATTCTCTATCTAGATTACCCTCTTCAATAATTTTTTCAAGTGCTTCAGTTTCATCAACAAGTTTTGAAGTATAGTATATTAGTGACCTTGTTATTTCAATATCAAGCTTATCATTAGTTAACATATCGTAAACTGCTGGAAACTCTATTATTTTCTGACCAAACTGTTTTCTCTCAAGAGCATATTTTAATGCTTTATTATACGCAGCTTGAGCAATACCAAGTGCCTGTAAAGATACACCAAGTCTTGCACCATTCATAAGAGACATAACATATTTTATAAGACCTAATTTTCTCTTGCCAACAAGTTCAGCTTTTGCATCATTAAACTGCAATTCAGTTGTAGGAGAACCGTGTATTCCCAGCTTTTCCTCTATTCTTCTTATCTTCATATCTTTATCTCTTTTATAGAGAAACATTGAAAGACCACGAGCATCTTTTGTTCCCTCTTCACTCCTTGCAAGAACTAAATGTATGTCAGCACAACCGTTTGTAATAAATCTTTTTACACCATTTAATCTCCATACACCCTCTTTTTCATCGTAAGTTGCTTTAAGCTGTACAGCTTGAAGGTCAGAACCAGCCTCTGGTTCTGTAAGATCCATTGCCCCAGTAACTTCTCCACTACAGAATAAAGGAAGATATTTATCTTTTTGTTCCTTACTTCCGAACTTATTAATTGTTACCCCAATATCCTGTAATCCATATATATTCATAAGACTTGCATCAGCCTCTGAAACCATTTCAATAATTATGTTATTTATAACATTAGGAAGGTTAAGACCTCCATATACTCTTGGAAGAGTACCTCCCATAAGATCAGCTTTTTTTAGAGTCTCTAATGCAACCTTTGTTCCATGAGCATACTCAACTTCACCATCTTTAAACTTTGCACCCTCTTCATCAACAGACCTTGCAAGAGGATCAATAATTTCTGCACATATTTGCCCTGCTATTGTTAAAATCCTTTTATAAGTATCAATAGCATCCTTATAGTTCTCAGGAGCATAATCATACTTTTCAGCCTGTTTGTAATTATCCTCAATAATTTCAACAATTTCTTTTATATCAAGGTTGTTAAACTGGAATAAACGATCCTCATTTTCAGTAAAAAAGTTAGGCATAATCTCCTCCTTTACACTTTTTCTTTATATGCTTTAATCATCATAGGTATTACTTTTGTCAGATCACCTACAATTTTATAGTGAGCAACTTTCATTATATCTGCTTCTGGATCTTTATTGATAGCAACTATCTGTTTTGATTCAATCATACCTGCTAAGTGTTGAACAGAACCAGATATTCCACATGCTATATATAGTTTTGGTCTTACAGTAACACCTGTTTGCCCAACCTGATGATCTTTGTGTATCCAACCAGCATCAACAGCAGCCCTTGATGCCCCAACTTCACCACCAAGAACTTTTGCGAGTTCTTCAATAAGCTTAAAGTTTTCTTTACTACCAACACCCATTCCACCAGCTACTATTATACTTGCACCTGTAAGATTTACTTTTTTCTCCTGTTTAATCTTTTCAACTATTGTAAGGACAAGATCCTTTTCCTCAATTACAGGTTCAACATTAATAACTTTACCCTCAAACTTAACGATTTCGTTCATTTTCATTACACCAGGTCTTACAGTTGCCATCTGAGGATGCATCTCTGGATTCACTATTGTTGCTATAATATTACCACCAAATGCTGGTCTTATTTGTAATAGCAAATCTTTATACACTTTGGGTTGTGGGCCTGGCTGAGTATAATCACCTATTTTAAGTTCAGTACAATCTGCTGTAAGCCCACATCTTAATTTTGATGCTACTCTTGGAGCAAGTTCTCTACCTGTTAAAGTAGCACCAAAAAGTATTATATAAGGATTAAACTTTTTTGATGCATTAACTATATTTGTTGTATATGGAAGTGCTCTGAAATCTTTTAATTCTTTATGTTCTATTGAATAAATTTTGTCAGTTTTAAATCCGAAAACTTCTTTATAAAATTTTTTATTATCATCTCCAAGAATTATACCACACAACTCACTTTTAAGAGTATCAGCAAGTCTTCTTCCCTCTGACAAAAGTTCTTTACTTACATCAAGAACCTTTTCATTATTATGTTCTATAAAAACCCAAACTTCTCTTGACATTTTAAACTCCTTTTTAACCTATAATGTGCTGTTGTATTAATTCATGGATAAGTGTTGATACACCTTCAAAAGTAGGTTCGTAATTTTTTGTCTCTTTTGCTTCTAATACAACACTATCTATTTTATAAACCTTGGTAGGTGAACCTGCAAACCCACACATAGATGGATCAAGCTTAAGGTCATTAAGTCCCCACTCCTCTATTAATAAACCTTTATTTCTTAAATATTCCTCTGAATATTTAGAAGGGTCTATATATGATTGATTAGGATCTATTTTATTAATCTCAGACTTTGTCATAGCTTTCTTATATACTGCAACTTTTTTTGCAGAAGGAAATCTTGGAGTATTTGTCTGTTCAGTAACTGTTATAAGTACCGGAAGTTTACACTTTACAACTTCCACACCATTTTCTATTGCTCTTTTAACCTCAATAACATCTTTTTTAAGAGACTTTAATTCAAGCATATAACCTATTTGTGGAATATCGAGTTTTTCAGCTGTCTGTGGTCCTACCTGAGCAGTATCACCATCAATTGCCTGCCTTCCAGCAAAAACAATATCAACTTTACCAAGCTTTTTTATAGCTTCAGAAATAACATAACTTGTCGCCAGAGTATCTGCACCAGCAAAGGCCCTATCTGTAAGAAGTATAACCTTATCAGCACCCCTATATAGACACTCTCTTAAAACATCAGCAGCAGCCGGTGGCCCCATAGTTATTGCTGTAACCTCAGCCCCAAACTTATCTTTTATCTCCAGAGCAGCCTCTAAGGCATTTAAATCCTCTGGATTAAATATTGTAGGTAGTGCTGCCCTATTTACAGTACCATCCTCTTTCATTGCATTAGCTGTTATATTGTGGGTATCAGGTACCTGCTTTACAAGAACAACAATTTTATACATTTTACCTCCCTTAGGGTATAAATAGCCTGAAAATAATACCATATTAATTTAATAAATTGTAGTATTAAATTAAAAAATTTATACTAAAAATTAAAATTTTTATATTTAAAAAAATATAAAACCCATCTGTTTTAATGCAAAAATAAAATATTAAAGACAAAAAAATAATCATAAAATCATTTTCAAAAATTATAACTTATTAATAAAGTTACTTTAAAACACTTATAAAATAACATCATCTTAACATTTTTGTAATATTTTCTTAACACCATAAAGTTTAATTTATATTACAAAAGAAATTAATATATAAAAAAAGACTTAAATAGAGGAGAAAAAATGAATCTAGAGAGTAAAAAAAAGAGCATAGAAAAAGTAAAAATAATAGATTCATTTGCCAGAAAAGTATTTATGTTTTCAGGTATATTCGTTATTTTAATACTTGTTTTAATAATGCTTTTTTTGTTAAAAGAGGCTATACCATTTTTTAAAGATCATGGTATACTTGAATTCTTTTTCGGTACACAATGGGACCCAACAAGTGCTGTTGAAGAAAAATATGGTATAATTCCTTTATTTATAAGTACCCTATTTATAACTATTGGTTCTTTAATAATATCAATACCAGTTGGATTAGGTGCTGCAATATTCTTTGCTGAATATTCTAAAGGTAAAACATCAGAGTTTATAAGATATATAATGGAAGTTTTATCATCTATACCATCAGTTGTAATTGGATTTATTGGTATAACATTAATAGGTCCATTTTTAGCAGAAATAACTGGTTCAAACAATGGTTTTAACGCTGTTAATGGTTCAATACTTGTTGCACTTATGACACTTCCAACTATAATAAGTATATCAACCGATGCATTAAAAGATGTACCTAAAGATATAAAGGATGCATCTCTTTCTCTCGGTTCAACAAAATGGGAAGCAATAATTAAAGTTGCCATACCTCAGGCAAAAAGAGGAATACTTGCAAGTTTTATGTTAGGAGTAGGAAGAGCAGTCGGAGAAACAATGACAGTTGTAATGGCAACAGGAAATGCACCCGCACTACCAAAAAGTTTTTTAGACTCAGTAAGAACAATGACAGCTAATATTGCAATAGAGATGGGAGAAGTCCCTATAGGTTCAAAACATTATCATTCACTCTTTGCAATAGGTCTTATACTTTTTTTAATAACACTGGTTATTAATCTAATTTCACAAAAAATTACTAAGAGGATATCATGAAAAAATCAACTATCAAAAAAAATATTATAGAAAAAATAGGTATAACGCTTGTTTCCCTGTCAACCTTAATAGTAATAACATCCTTGGTAATTATATTTTTTGACATAATAAGTAAAGGTTATTCAGTAATATCATTTGATTTTTTTACAACATTTCCAAAAAAGAATATGACTGAAGGAGGTATACTACCTGCAATTGTAGGTACATTTTATGTCACTATAGCATCCGCTATTTTTTCAGTACCATTTGGTATTATGGCAGGCATATATCTATCCGAGTATGCAAAAACAAACAAGTTTACAACACTAATAAAAGCAACAATAAAAAATCTTGCTGGTGTACCATCAATAGTTTATGGTTTATTTGGGCTTGGTCTATTTGTAACCGGACTTGGATTTGGAGAATCTGTTTTGAGTGCTGGTATAACACTAGGGCTTCTTGTAATACCAGTTATTATAACTGCAACTGAAGAGGCTCTGAAAAGAGTCCCAGACTCTTACAGAGATGCTTCAATAGGTCTTGGTGCAACAAAATGGCAAACAATAAAAAAGGTCTTATTACCTTCAGCAGGTCCAGGAATAATGACAGGTATAATATTAAGTATAGGAAGGGCAGCAGGAGAGACAGCACCAATATTATTTACAGGGGCAGCATTTTACCTTAATTCATTACCAGGTTCAATATTTGATAAGTTTATGGCCTTACCATATCATATATTTACACTATCAACACAACATGCTCAAATATCAAAAGTAAGACCAATTGCTTATGGCTCTACACTTGTTTTAATTATAATAGTATTTTTACTGAGTTCAATTGCTTTCTTTTTAAGATTAAAACTTAGAAGATTTGGAGGTAATAAATAAATGGAAGAAATAATAAAAATAGAAAACTTTAGTCTTTATTATGGTAAAGACCAGGCATTGAAAAACATAAAAATGAATATTTATAAAAACTGTATAACTGCTTTGATAGGACCATCTGGTTGTGGGAAATCAACATTATTACGTTCAATAAACAGACTTAATGATACAATAGATAATATAAGAACAGAAGGAGATATTTTTTTTGAAAACCAGAATATATATTCTGATAACTATGATATAATAACTCTTAGAAAAAAAATAGGAATGGTGTTTCAAAAACCAAATCCATTTCCATTTTCAATATATGATAACGTAGCTTATGGACCAAGGATATGGGGTATAAATAAAAAAACTGAACTGGATAGTATTGTAGAAGAAAGTTTAAAACTTGCAGCATTATGGGATGAGGTTAAAGATAAATTAAAAAAAAGTGGATTAAGTTTATCAGGTGGGCAACAACAGAGACTCTGTATAGCAAGAGCCCTTGCTGTAAAACCAGAAATCTTATTAATGGATGAACCAACTTCAGCACTAGATCCTATTTCAACAAGGTATATAGAAGAACTAATACTTGAACTTAAAAAAGAGTTCACAATAATAATAGTAACACATAATATGCAACAGGCTGCAAGGGTTTCTGATATGACAGGTTTTATGTATTTAGGGGAAATAATAGAATATGATAACACTGAAAAAATGTTTACAATACCATCAAAAAAACTGACTGAAGATTATATAACAGGCAGGTTTGGATAAGATTTTAAAATTAAAATTTTTTACATTAAAATTTTTATAAGGAGAATAAAATGAAAAAAATACACCTTGATGAAATTATAGAAGGATTAAGAAAAAACCTAATTCAGATGGCAACTATAATAAAAGAATCACTTGATTACTCAATAAAATCATTTTTTGAAGGTAATAAAAACCTTGCCGAAACAGTTATAAAAAATGATTCAATAGCTGATTCAATGGAAAATAAATTGGATGAAGAAGCCTTGGCAATATTTGCATTACAACAACCTATAGCAATAGACTTAAGATTTGTTGTTATGGTATTAAAAATAAATAACGACCTTGAAAGAATTGGAGACTTAGCTGTAAATATAAGTGAGAGAACAATAGACCTAATAGATAATAAATACTATAATTACTATGACCAGTTGATAAACTTTGCTGAGATAAACTATATTAGCAAAGTTTGCAGAGATATGGTTGATTTATCTATTGATGCCTTAATAAATAAAGATGTAAAAAAAGCAAGAGAAGTTATAAAAAAAGATCTTATAGTAGATTCTTATAACAAGTCAATAATACTAAAGTGTATAAGTGAAATAAAAAATAATCCTGAATCTACTGAGTTTTTCATAAATATAATAACTATATCAAAGAGTCTTGAAAGAATTGCAGACCACACAACAAACATATCTGAAGATATAATATATATGGTAGAAGGAGAAAATATAAAACATAGTGAGAAAAAATTTGAATAATTAAAGGAGATTTATGAAAAAAATTAAAATAGGCTTATATATAAGTCTTTTAATTGTTATCTCTTTATCAATAATAGGATTTTACTTTAAAATAAAGGATGAAGTTAAAAAAGAGTATATAAAAAAAGAGATAGAAAACATAGAGAGAGAACTTATTATCTCTAATGGCAACAAAGATATATTAGAAAAGTTTTACAAAATAACTATATTTGATGAGGATGGGATCGTAACTTATGATTCTCTAAACGAGAATAAAGGTGAAAATTTCTTATATAAAGAAGAAACAACAAAAGGGTTTTCATTAAAAAAAGATGCAGATAATATAGAAACTCTTTATGTAGTAAAAAAGAAGAATAAAGAGTATATAAGAATAGCTAAAAGATTTGAATATCCTTCTAATATTTTCTCCTTGATAGAGTATCTTATATTTGCAATAGTTCTTGGTGGTCTTGTCATTGCATTGTTTACAGAAACAACTTTCACGCCAATATCATATATAATAAACTTCACAAAAGAAATTGAAAAAGGCAATTATAAAGCAAGAATAACCTATTTTGGTGAAAAAGATATTGAGTTTATTGCAAAAACATTGAACCATATGGCAGAAGCTATTGACAAAAGAGATGAAGAGTTAAAAAATAGAACAAAAATGCTAACTGAGTTTATAAAAAATCTACCAATAGGTATTGCACTTATAGACAGACATGGCAAAATAGTAATGTGTAATCCAATATTAGAAATAATGACAAACTCAAACATAACTGAAAACAAATACTATTATGAAACTATAAGAAACTCAAAAATAATAGAACTTATTAATTTAAGTTTTGAAAAAAAATCTGTCAATTTAAAAATACCAGTAGAAACAAATGAAGACTTTATAATCTACAATTTTGCAACATATAATGTAGATGGTAATATTATACTTATTGCTTCAGACATAACAGAGGAGGAAAAACTATCAAGGCTAAAATCAAGGTTTATATCAGACGTAACACATGAGTTTAAAACACCTCTTTCAATAATACTAGGATATACGGAAATATTGAATGAAAGAGTTAGTGGAGAAGAAAAATATTACGTAAATAGGATAAAGTTGAATATTGAAAGGCTAAACGAAATAATAAGTGACCTTGTAAAAATAGAAAAAATAGAAGACTTAAATCTTTTTGCTTCAAAAAAAGAGCTTGTAATAAATGATATAATAAAATTAGTTATAAAAGACTTATCTAGTTTTGCTGAAAGAAAAAATATAAAGTTAATATTTGAAGAAAAAAAAGAAGCAAAAATAGATGGGATTGAGGAGCTTTTATATTATAGTTTTTATAACATAGTAGAAAATGGTATAAAGTATCATGATAAAAAAGAAAATGGTTATGTTAGAATAAATATTGAAGATAATGAAGAGACTTTAAACATATATATAACTGATAATGGTCCCGGTATACCACCAAATGAAAGATTAAATATATTTAGAAGGTTCTATAGAATAAACAAAAATAGAACAAGAGATGATGAAAATGGTGGGAGTGGTCTTGGACTTTCAATAGTAAGAGAAGCCATAAAAATACATGAAGGAAAGGTTATATGTGAAGAAAATAAATATGAAAATGGTTCATGTTTTATTATAACACTACCAAAAAACAGGAGGTAAAAATGAGTTATATAGCAATTGTTGACGATGAAAAAGATATAAGAGATATACTTACAATACATCTTACAAATGAAAAGTTTAAAACAAAATCTTTTGAAAACGGCCGCGAGTTTTTAAGCTATATCCTAAAAGAAAATAAACTACCTGACATAGTAATTTTAGACATAATGATGGATAATATAAATGGATATGAAGTATTAAAAACATTAAGAAAAAACTATGGAAATAAAATAGGTATATTTTTTCTTACTGCAAAAGCTCAAAAAATAGATATATCGCTTGGACTTGATATGGGGGCAGATGATTATATAACAAAACCTTTCCACAAAGAAGAGATAATATCAAGAATAAAAGCATTTTTAAGAAGACATAAAAAAGATGATAAAGAAAAGAGTATATATAAATATAAAGACCTTGAGTTTTATTCAGAAGAGAAAAAACTCCTTATAAAAAATGAACAGATAAAAATTACAAAGACAGAGTTTAACCTACTTAAATTACTTACAAGCTCACCTCAAAGAATATTCAGTAGAGATGAAATACTAGAATATGTCTGGAAAGATACTATAGTAAATGACAGGACAATAGATGTACATATTACAAGATTGAGAAATAAATTACAGGATTATAAAGATATAATAAAAACACATCCAGGATTTGGATATTCAATAGAAAAACAAACAGACTTAATCTAAAAAATACTTTTTAGTATCTAATTAAACCGTAAATAAAAGATTAAACACTATAAAATTATAAAAGTTTTTAACTTTTTAATTAAATTTATAATGAAAAAAAGGTGATTTATATGAACTTTATAGAAGGTCTTACATTTGATGACATACTTCTTATCCCACAATATTCGGATATTTTGCCTGCACAAACTGACCTTACTACCAATCTTACAAACAACATAACTTTAAATATACCTCTGGTTTCTGCAGCAATGGATACTGTAACAGAAGCAAAACTTGCTATTGCACTTGCAAGAGAGGGGGGGATAGGTATAATCCATAAAAATCTTAGTATAGAAGAGCAGTCGCATCAGGTAGATATTGTAAAAAGATCCGAATCAGCAGTAATATCAGACCCTATAACACTATCACCTAATGACACAGTATTAAAAGCAAGAAACCTGATGAGAGAATATGATATATCAGGTATACCAATTGTAAATGGCACAAAACTTGTAGGTATAATTACAAACAGAGACCTTAGATTTATTAAAGAATTGAATGATAAAATAGAAGATCATATGACAAAAAAAGAACATCTGGTAACCGCAAAAGAGGGAATAAAACTCAATGAAGCAATAAAAGTAATGCAAGAATATAAAATAGAAAAGCTATTAATTGTTGATGACGAGTTTAATCTTAAAGGTCTTATAACAATAAAAGATATAAACAAGATAATGGAATACCCTTTAGCATGTAAAGATTCACAAGGCAGGTTAAGGGTTGGTGCTGCTGTTGGAGTATCTGATTATGAAAAAGAGAGGGTTCAGGAACTTGTAAAGGCAAAGGTAGATGTTATAGTTGTTGATACTGCACATGGTCATTCAAAAGCTGTGATTGAGATGGTAAAATATATAAAATCACACTATAATGTTGATGTAATAGCAGGAAATGTTGCAACAGGAGAAGGTACAAAAGCTCTGATAGAGGCAGGTGCTAACGCTGTTAAAGTTGGAATTGGTCCAGGTTCAATATGTACCACAAGGATTGTTGCTGGTGTTGGTGTACCACAAATCTCTGCAATAATGTTCGCTTATGAGGTTGCAAAAAATTACAATATACCAATAATAGCAGATGGTGGAATTAAATATTCAGGAGATATAGCAAAAGCATTGGCAGCAGGTGCATCCAGTGTAATGCTAGGAAGTCTTTTTGCTGGTACTGAAGAAAGCCCGGGTGAAATAGTAATTTACAGTGGTAAAACCTATAAAGCATATAGGGGTATGGGGTCTCTTGGTGCAATGCAAAAAGGTTCAAAAGATAGATATGGCCAAGGTGATATAGAGGATACTCAAAAATTAGTACCAGAAGGAATTGAAGGTGCTGTACCATACAAGGGTAGTCTATCTCAGTTTGTATATCAGCTTGTAGGTGGAATTAAAGCTGCTCTTGGTTATGTGGGTACAAGAAACCTAAAAGAGTTTAGAGAAAAAGCAAAGTTTATAAAAATAACAAACGCAGGACTTAAAGAGAGCCACCCACATAATGTACTTATTACAAAAGAGGCTCCAAATTATAGATCCGATTATTGAAATTAAAAAATAAGTTTAATTTTAAAAAAATCGTCCAGTTAACAAAAATGTTATCTACTCCTTAAATTTTATATTTCCTAATTATAAAAATAAGGAGGGATATTATGATTAAGTATTGCGAAAAAAGTCAATTAAAAAGTTCTATATTTATTGATGTGGGATTAAAGCATCCAGAGATAAATAAGATTAAACCTAAAATTATTCAAATATAAAGTACTTTTAGAATTAATAGTTATGAAGGCTTTAAAAATCTTTATAAAATAATGGAAGAAGAAAATAAAGATGTTAAAAATAAACTTTTTTTCTTGCCTGTAAGTTATTTTAGGTGAATATTTAGCAGTGATTACCATGTCGATTTACCAGAAAAATTTTAAGGAAATAATTTTCAGATTTAAAAATATTTTTTATTTTTTATAAAGTATAAGTTTATTAAAATAGACTATCTCTTATTGAAGAATAAAAAAACTTTGAAAGATATTAACATTATTTTTCTTATTAATTTTCGATCAAATTAAGACTATTATCTATTCTAATAAATATTTATTTTAGAAAAATTAATATGTTTTTTAGCAAAAATTTTAATTTAAAAATTTTAACCTATTATCTGAGTGCCTATACCCTTTTCAGTAAACATTTCAAGTAAAAGTGCATGTGGTATATTGCCATTTATAATATGTGCTTTTTCAACCCCATTTTTTACAGCATTTATACAAGAATTAACTTTTGGTATCATGCCTCCTTTTATAAAGTCTTCTTTTATTAATTTAATTGCTTCATTTAAAGTAAGGGATGATATAAGTGAGTTTTTATTACTAATATCTTTATATATACCATCAACATCAGTTAATAGAAAAAACTTTTTTGCCTTAAGGCTTGCTGCAATACTTGAAGCTGCATCATCAGCGTTTATATTCAAAGGTACTCTAGGGTTATTTTCCCAGCTTGCAAGAGGAGATATAACAACAACATAGTTTTCTTTTTCAAGGTCTTCAATTATTTTAGGGTTTACCTTAGTTATCTTACCCACAAGTCCATATTCATCACTCTTTTTCCTAGCATAAATTAATCCAGCATCTCTACCAGATATACCTACAGCTTTTATACCATGATTTATAAGACCTGTTACAATTTCTTTATTTACGTGGTTTAATACCATTTCTGTTATATTTATCATTTCATTATCAGTTACTCTGTAACCGTCTTTAAACTCGCTTTTTTTACCAAGTTTATTTGCAATCTCAGTTATTTTTTTACCACCACCATGTACAATAACAACCCTTATACCAACATACTTCATTATAGCTATGTCTTTAAAAACAGCCTCTTTAATACTTTCATCACCACTTTCTATTGCTGAACCACCATATTTTATAACAACAGTTTTACCATAAAACTCTTTTATATATGGTAATGCCTCTATTAAAATAGATGCTTTTTCAATTATTTTCTCCATTAAAAACCCTTAATTTTTATATTTTTTTCTATCCTTATTGCATATTTTTTAGCCTTTCAACACCAGACCTTGCCCTTCCAAAGTTTGGGTCCTTTTCATAAGATAACTTATAATACTTATATGCATTTTTATAGTCCCCCGTTTCCTCATAACTCCTTGCAAGATTAGCAAGATAAATTGCCTCATTAGGCATAAGTTTAACTGCAGATCTAAGTCCAATAATAGAGAGGTCATATTTTTTTAAATAGTAATAAGTAACACCAATAAGATTAAAAACAGAGTGATTATTTGGACTTAAATAATTGCAATATTTACAAAAAATTATAGTATTTTCATAGTCTTTTATTTCAAAAAAACCCATCGCAGCATCCCATACATCCTGATATCTAGGGCTGCCACCTGATAAAATATAACTGGCAAGATAATCATAATATGTTTTTCTAGGGCCTGTATTAGAGTATATTTTTAAAGCCCTTTCAATAACCTTCAATTCTTTTCTAGAAAGATCTGAGGCCTCAAACTTTTCTTTTGCTTCCTGATATCTACCTTCATTTATAAGAGAATCAAGGTCCTCCACACTCATAGAATAAATAAAAAAAGGGATAAAAACTAATAAAATAACCCTCTTTAATACCATTATTATCCTCCTATTGTTTTTTTACCTTTCATATAAGGCACAAGAGCATCAGGTATAGTTATACTTCCATCTTTATTCTGGTAATTCTCCATTATTGCAATCATTGTTCTACCAATAGCAAGGCCAGATCCATTTAAAGTATGCACCAGATAGTTTTTGCCATCTTTTTTATATCTTATCTTTGCTCTCCTTGCTTGAAAGTCTCTAAAATTACTTACTGAAGATATTTCTCTGTATCTATTTTCAGAAGGTATCCAGACCTCAACATCATAACATTTACTTGCAGAAAATCCAGTATCTCCGCCACATAGAAGAATAACTCTATAAGGAAGTCCAAGTTTTTTTAGAGCATCCTCAACATCATTTAACAGTTTTTGATGCTCCTCTTCAGAAACTGACGGTTCCACAATCTTTACAAGTTCTACTTTTGAAAACTGGTGTACTCTCATTATCCCTCTTGTATCTTTTCCATAAGAACCTGCTTCTTTTCTGAAACAGGCAGTAAAACTACAGTAGTATTTAGGAAGTTCATCTATAGATAGAATCTGATCAGAATGTATGTTTGTAACTGGGACCTCTGCAGTAGGTATAAGGTAATAATCAAGCCCCTCAATTTTGAATAGCTCATCTTTAAACTTTGGTAACTGGCCTGTACCAGTCATAGTATTAGAATTTACAATATAAGGTGGCCATACCTCTTTATATCCCCTTTCAGAATAAAAGTCAAGAAAAAAGTTTATTAATGCTCTTTCCAGTAATGCCCCATCTCCCATTAATACATAAAACCTGCTCCCTGTAAGTTTTGTGCCTACTTCTATATCTAGTATCCCCAGATTTTTACCAATTTCCCAGTGCGGTAATGGATTAAAATCAAAAGAGCGGGGTTGTCCCCACTTTTTTACCTCAACATTATCCTCTTCAGATCTTCCATAAGGAACATCCTCTGATAATATGTTCGGTATATTAAGCATAATACTTTCATATTCTAACTCTATATTTTTTGCTAATTCATCCATTTTTTCTAGTTCATTATTTAAAATAATTATTTCTTTTTCAATATCACTTATATCTATTCCTTTTCTTTTTCTTTCTCCAAACTCTTTTGATAAACTGTTTTTTTTGGAAAGTAAAGTCTCTCTATTTTTTATAATCTCCCTTCTATCTTTTGATACTTTTTTTATAGATTCAATTATTGATATATCAATATTTCTCTTTTTTAAAGATTCTTCTAGAACATAAATATTATTTTCAATTATTTTAGGATCAATCATAATTACCTCTTTACAACTTCATAATCATTAAAATTTATAAAAATCATTTAAAATATTTTAAAAATAAAATTGACAAATCTTATTGAAAGACTGCTATAAAGAAATGATAAAAACAAGAGAAAAATAAAAGGAAGTATATAAAAAAAGTATGGCATAATAGTAGGAAAAATTGTTTTAAAATAGTCTATTGTAATCATAATTATTATTGTTGAAAATATTATTGAAAGAATAAACTTTAAAAACATAATCCAGAACTGTTTTATCATAGTATTATATACTTCATAATACTCTTTTTTGTATGTAAAAAGCCATAATGGATTAAAAGGACTTTTTATTATATCAGGTGTATTCTTTATCTTATTGTATATATTTGGTATATTTATAATATTAATATTGAGATTATCAAAATATATTATACTATTAGTTGTTATTTTTACAATGCCAAGTTTTAAAACATTATTTTCTTTAATAATATATGTGTTATAACCCCATAAAGGATAAAGATTTTTAGGTTCAATAAGTTTTTCTACATATATAAGTGTATTTTTACCTTCATGATTTACAATAGTGAACATCCCATTACATACAGTACTATCATTTATACCCTCAAAATCCCTGTAAGTTACTGTATTATTCTCATATTCTATGAAGTTTTCTTTATAAACCTTGTATAAACCAGGTAATGCAGAGAAAAGGTGAGAAAATGTAATACTTTTATTTTTTGAATCTTTTAAAAACTCATTTATAGTTTTTAACATCTGTTTTTTTAAGAAATCTCTATTCTGAATTGCCATAATTTTAGTTCTTACAATAGTATAAACATTTTCAACATCAACATTAGCAATATCTGGTTTAAGCCTATCAAGAACATACTGGTACTCTCTCTTATAATACATCTCCTTTATCTTATCAAAGTTTATATAATATTTGCTAAGTTTATTAAAATCATTATTAAACTGTTGTTTACTCTTTAAAATATAAGTTTCTATCTCATCTGTAAAACTATTTCTCTTAACCTTTTTTATTGTTTCATAGGCTAAATCATATTCAAAAACTGTTATAAGATAAAAAGTATCTCTTATCAGTATACTCTCTTCCCTAGAGTAAGATACAACAAACTTATCTTTTATAGCCTCAACACTGGAAATAACAGAATTATCATTTACAATATTATTAAGTTTAGCTGTATTACCAACAGAAAAGAAAATAATTATAAATAGTAGATTTGACAAAACTAACGGAAAAATATATATGTTTTTTGTCAGACTTCTGCCAAAAACTAATATTGATGATAACATAATAAAATTAAAAGATATTATGAAAGATGTTATAAAATTTATTTTTAAAATTTTATAAAAAATAAAAAAAACAGCAGTCTGCAAAAGTAATGCAATAATTAACTTAAAAAAACTTTTTTTCACATTTTAGCCCTTACAAGTCCTATAGTTAATAAAAATACTAAAATAATACCCTTTAGTATATTATTTAAGAGACTAAAGTCACCTAAAAAAACAGTATAACCTACATACCATATATAAGGAAGTGTAAAAAATATTATAGAATAGCTTACTACAATTGACGGTCTATATGAAAATGCAAAAGCAAATAATAAAAGGTAAAGTATCCACAAAATATATTTAAAAAAAGTTAATTTATTATTTTTTAACTTTGTATAATCTATATCTTTATAAAAAAGATTTACTTTATCATAGTAATATTTAAAAATATTCCACTTATCTTTATTATAATTTTCTGAAGTATCATTTACCTTTTTTAAATTTTGATCAGTAAAGTCATAAACAAGAATATTCTTATCAAAATTAAACTCTATTCTTGTCATCTTTGGAGTTAGAGATATTTCAGCTGTTGTTTTTATTTCTTTTGTTTTTGCCGGATTTGAGATTGAAGTTAATATAAATAAACCTATTGAAAATATATAAACTATTAAAACTGTAATAATAGCATTTTTAATTGAATGAATCCAAAAATAGTAAGGAAACAATAGGATAAAAATTAACATAACGTGGAAAACAACAAATTTTAGATTTATAACAGGAAAAAGACTTAAAATAGAAAACATTAATATAATAATAAAAAGTATAAACTTTAAAATTTTCATAATTTGCCTTACAGAACTTAAAAAAATTTTATTTTGAATTTCGGAATTTGTATGTTAATATTTTAAACTATAATTTACATAGGTAATCAAATGAAAAAATTTCTAATATCTTTAATCTCTCTTTTAAATTCTTTTTCATATTCAGATTTTATTATAGAAACAGATAATTTAATAATAAACCCAATATCAGTAATAAACATAAACAATCAATACAACATGATATTTTCTTCAGTACATACAGGTTTAACCAACCACATAGGTTTTTATGGCCAAGGTTTAAATAAGATAATAAAAAATTATAATAATCTTTACCCTAATGGATTGATAGAACTCAATAATAATAATTTTTTAGTATATGGAAAAAACTTAACAGGTTATGAAAAATCAGAAGGGTTTTTAGCTATTTTTAACAATAAGCTGGAACTGGAAAAAATAAAATTTTATAAAATTACTGGTTCAAGAGAAACTGATATAATAAAATGCTTAAATCATGAAAAAATAATGTGTGTAATATATAGTAATAAAAAAAGTCAGATACTCGAAACTGATGAAAATATATTCAATATTAAAATACATGAAATAAATAATAAAATACAGATTACAGACTTTAATTTTGATGATAGTAAAATAGTTATTATTGGTAAAAGCTTTAGTGAAAATGGGGACAACCTTAAAATATTAGAACTTGATAATAATATAAAACTGATAGATGAAAAAAGCACTTTATTTGAAAATAAAAGAATATATCCTTCTAAACTTATAATTAAAAATAAAAAATACTATATACTAAATTATTTAAGGCCTTTAGGATATTATGGAAATAATTTTGAAAAGAATATTATAATAAAGAAAAATAATGATTATAAAATAGAAAAAGTTGATTTTGAAAACATATTTGAGATTGAAAATAAAATAATTGGAGTAAAAATTGATAATGATAGAATAGTATTTGAGGATATAGACAATAAGAAGATTAAAAAAGAGATAAAGTTAGATGAAATTGGAAAAAATGAGAAAATATTGAAAATAATAATCAATAAAGATATTTTTTATGTAACAATAGCATCAGAAAAACATCTTAAAATTAAGATTTTAAAAAATATTTAAATAAATTTAGAAAATAAAATCAGAGCTTAAAATTATCACCAAGATATATTTTTTTAACTTTTTGACTGTGTGCAAGTTCAACAGAGTGTCCGCTTGCAAATATACTACCCTCAACAATAATATAGGCCCTATCTGTTATTCTTAATGTCTCTCTTGCATTATGGTCAGTTATTAATATCCCAACTCCAGTCTCATCAACCAATTTTTTTATAATGTTCTGTATTTCTTGAACAGCAATAGGGTCTATACCCGCAAAAGGCTCATCAAGAAGTAAAAATATAGGTTCAGATGCTAATGCTCTTGCTATCTCAACCCTTCTCCTTTCACCACCACTTAAAGCATATGCTGGTGTATTTGCAATATATTCTATATCAAGCTTTTCCAATAATTCTTCAAGCTTTCTCTTTTTTTCGTTTTTACCAAGGTCCTGTCTTATCTCAAGTATAGACATTATATTATCTTTTACACTCATTCCTCTAAATACTGATGGTTCCTGAGGAAGATAATTTATTCCAAGTCTGGAACGTTTATACATTGGCATTTTAGTAATGTTTTTATCATTAAAAAAAATTAAGCCTGAATCTGGTTTTTCAAGACCAACTATAATATAAAAAGTCGTTGTTTTACCAGCACCATTTGGCCCCAACAAGCCAACAATCTCACCCCTTCTTAATTCTAAAGAAACATGATCAACTGCTGTAACACTTCCAAATCTTTTTACTATATCAAGTGTTGATAATTTTATATCCTCAAATCCTTTTATTCTTTTAAGTCTAATCTCTTCTGTCTCCTTCTTAACTCTTTCAATATCAAGTTCTTCCTCCTGTTTTTTTATTATCTCTTTCATTTCTGTCTGGGACATTTCAAAGAGCTTTTCATAAGCCTCAAGCTGAGAATAAAGTTGTTTCTGCTCTTTAGCTGTAAGTTCTAATATATTTTCATAAGCCTTTATTGTAGTTTCAAGTTCAGTTATTTTTGCTTTTAATTCATCTATATTTTCCATTATTTTACCTTCCTGATATCAAATTTGCCTTTGATCTCGCCCTGCATTATAACATTATTTGTTTTTGTATCAAGTATAATAACCTGTGCATACGTTATATCATTTCCCTTTTTATAAATAGGATTACCAGTCATTACTATTTTATCATTTTTTTTATCATAATAACCAATACTACTTGTTATAACCTTATCCTTTTGTCTTATATTAACTGAGCCAACTAAAAATGCTTTATCTTGTTTTCTATCCATTCTTATAACATCTGATATTATATCCAGGTCTTTTTCTGTATCCTGAATGAAAGCATCACCTTTCATTACTAGAATATCATTTTTTTCATCATATTCAATCTCTTTTGTTTTTCCTTTCATGTTTTTATCTTTAATTTCTCGCACGCCTTTAAAACTATAAATATTTGAATTATTACTTTTAAAACTTTTAAGTTTTTCAGACAATATAATAGTATCATCTTTTTTATATATGACATCCTCTGTATCAATCAAATCCTCTTTTTCATTATAAAAACCCTTCTTTGCAAGAACACTCATTTTATTTTTCTCAATTTCTGTCTCTTTATCAAATATTAATAATTTTTCATCTTCAATATATTTTATACCATATGTTTTTATAGAATAATCATCCTTTTTGATAATAGACTTACCATTTATTAGCATTATTTTCTGAGAAGAGTAGTATTCAATTTTCTCTGATTCTATCTTCATTTTATCAGTAGTTATAACTACATTACCATCTACATATATACTCTCATCATTGTCTTTCTTAATTATTCTTATAGAATTGCCATCTATTGTTCTCTCTTTATCAAAATCAACAAAACGAACTGGATTTCCTGTAAAAAAAGTTGATGACTTGTCTTTAATCATAGTATTCGCATTAACTCTTCTCTTATCTTTTATAAACTCAATGACAATATTTCCACTTGCCATAATAGTTTTTTCCTGTTTTTTATATATAAGATTATCAGCTGTCATAAAATAATCTTTTGTATTAACAGAAACATTACCATTAAGTGTAAAATAATTATTTCTGTAATCAACATCCATACTATTAGATTTTATAATAATTTCAGATAATAATGTTAAAGGAATAAAAAAAATAAAATAAAAAAATATTAATCTAAAAGCCTTCATTATCAGACTCTGGTAATGACATAGACACATTTGTAATATAAAACCTTTTTGTATTTGTATCAAGCTTAAAATCATATCCACTTACTAATAAACCAGACTTATCCCTTATAAGGATTGGAGTCCCGGGGTTTGTCTCGAGTACAGATTCACTCCCTTTCCACCTGAAAAAAGTACCCTCAAGTAAATACCTATCTTCAACAACAATTTTAACATTTTCAAAAAATGTGGTTGTTTTATTCTCAAGGTTATAAATACCTTTCTTTGATAGTATATAACTGTATTCATTATATCCTGAATCTATTTTAGAGATAACATTATCCATAACAAAATTAGAAGTCTTGTTATCATAATTCACACTTTCACTACTTAAAAACATATTTGGTTTATTATTTTTATAAGAAACATAAATATAATTTTCAGCTGAAAATCTACTTATATCTTTATATTCCTTAATTTCATCCTCAACATTTGGTTGACTACAGTACGTCAAAATAATAAAAAGTAAAATATTAAGAAATATTTTTTTCAACATTCTTGTTATTAATATCTTTTTCTCTCCTTTTAATAATAGTAAAGAAAATAACAATTGATGATATAATTATATTTAGTATTGTCAGAAATATCATAAAGTTTATTTTTGAGTTAACTGACTCTATAATATTTTTAGTATCAACTACAACCTTTTGAGTATTTATTATTTCTCTATTTAAATCAATCAATGATATATCTTTTATATGGCCGTCTGTTGCAACATTATTTGAGCTTGAAAAATAGATTATCAAACCTGTTATAATAATTAATACAGCTAATAGAAAAACTGCTTTAATCTTGCTACTATTTTGCATAAATACCTCCAGATACAAAAATTATAAATAAATTTAACTTTTTAAAAAATTTTTTATCAATAAAATAATATTATCAACGTCTAATTTAGCAAGAGATAAGAGTTTATCTCTATCACCATGAGGATAATATATATCATCAAGTCCAAGATTTACAACTTTATTATTAAAAGAGTTTTTCAACAATATCGAATTAATACTTTCCCCAACTCCACCAATTAAAGAATGCTCTTCAACAGTAATAACTGGTTTATTATTTGAAACTATATTCAATATTGTATCAATATCCAGTGGTTTAGCGAATCTTAGATTTACAAGATTATAATTTATACCAAGACTTTCAATTGCTTGAAACACATTACCAATTATACTACCATAAGTAAATATATTTATACATGCATTTTTATCATAATTTATAACTTCAGACTTGCCAAACTCTAAAGGGGCTGATTTATGAAACTCAAAAAATCCAGATTTAGGAAATCTTATAACTACTGGTCTATCAATACTTATAGCAAAATATAACATTTTTTCAAGTTCCTCGCCATCTTTTGGAGCCATTAAAACCATTTTTGGTAAAATCTTAGTATAACCTATATCAAAAACACCATGGTGAGTAGGTCCATCAGGCCCAACCAGACCTGCTCTATCCAACACAAATATAGGAGATATATTGTCTTGTAGACTAATTTCCTGAAAAAGTTGGTCAAAACTCCTTTGAAGGAATGTAGAATATATTGCAACAACAGGTTTTACACCTTTAAGGCTCATAGCAGCTGCTAAAGCAACAGCATGTTCCTCTGCAATCCCAACGTCAATATACCTATCAGGATAAAGTTTTGCAAACTTGTTAAGTCCTGTCCCCTCAGACATTGCGGCAGTAATAGCAAATACATTTTTATATTCTCTACCTATATTTACCATTACATCAGAAAAAACATCTGTAAAAGTAACCTCTCTTTTAGATTTTATACCAGAAACACTATGGTATATTGCTGGATTTTCTTCAGCTTCCTTAAGGCCTTTCCCTTTCTTTGTAACAACATGAACAAGATAAGGACCTCTATTCTTTTTTACATAATCAAAAACTTCTACCAGGTTTTTTATACTGTGGCCATCAATAGGACCTATGTACTTTATACCCAAAACATTAAAGATATTAGGATAAATAGCGTTTTCAATTCTTTTTACTATTTTTTCAGCATTGAGTTTTAAACTATTTCCAAGAACATTAGAGATTTTCTTTGAAATATCTTTTAAATTCAGAACAAGTTTACTTGTCATAAAATCTGAAAAATACTTAGATAAAGCTCCAACAGTTTTTGAAATAGACATCTGATTATCATTTAATAGTATTATAACATCTTTTTTAGCTTCACCTAAATGATTTAAAGCCTCAAAAGCTACCCCGTTCGAAATAGATGCATCACCTATTATAATAATAGGTCTTATATCTTCATTCATAAAATCAGCAGCAAATTTAATACCCATTCCCAAAGATATTGATGTCCCCGCATGACCTAGTTTAAAAACATCATATTTACTTTCATAAGGGTCAGTATACCCTGAAATCCCACCAAACATTCTTAAATTTTCAAAACTCTTTCTTCCAGTTATAAGCTTATGAACATAAGACTGATGACTTACATCATATATAACAGGATTTTTATCAAGATCAAATACTTTAGCAATAGCTAGTGTAATCTCAACTATACCAAGGTTAGAAGCAAGGTGCCCACCAGTTGTTTTTACACTCTTAATTAAAAAGTCTCTTATTTCTTTAGACAAGATATCTAATTTATTAATATCAAGACTTTTGATGTCAGAAGGAGAATTTATAAGATTAAACATTAAAAAACCTTAAAATCTATATCTTATAAAGTTCTTTTACCTTTTCAACAAATCGTGATACACCATCCTCCATTTCAAGGTAAATTTTTTCAATCTCATCTTTTATCTTTTTTACCTCTTCAGAATCAACATCAGGAAAACATGAAATTAAAGAGTTAAGACTCTCTTTCATCTTTTTAGAAAAACCTTTTTGAAGCTCTTCAGCATATAAAACAGCTTTATTTATTTTTTCTACAGCTTGGTCCTCTGTAATTTTTTTATCGAGCACCTCTTTTATTACAATTTCTATATTAGTCTGATTATTTGTTAATTCCTCAAATGTTTGTAAATAAAGCATCCTTATTTGTTCCAAGTTCTTTTTTATTAATTCCTGTAAATGCATATTTACCCCTTTTATGAAAGATAACTTTATTAAAATAGTATAAAAATATAATAAAATACAAAATTTTAAAACACAAATTTAAAATTACAAAAATTTAAACTTTAAGTTAATTTTTTATTTTCTAAAAGTTTTATATTTTTAAGTGCATTAGCATTATTAGGATCTATTGACAAAACTTTATCCCAACATTTCTTAGCTTCCTGATAATCACCTGTTTTATAAAATGATACCCCAGCATTATTTAAAAGTATTGTATTTGGTTGTTTTAATAAGGACAATGCTTTTTTAAAATATTTAGATGATATCTCAAAATTATTCTCTTTAAACTCAATCATAGCTTTTATGTAATAAAGTGTAGGATTATTAACATCATCTATTATATTATTTAATACTGATAAATTTTTGTCTGATAGCTTTTTTTTGGAATTATATTCCTCAATAATATCTTTTATAAGAGAAGAAATCTCAGTTATATTAGCACTTGTTTTTTCAGAAGTTGGTCTTTCAATAACCTTTTTTACTCTTAAAACAATCAATGTCATATCATCCTTAATAGGATAAGAACCTCTAAAAACATCTATATCAGAAAATATATGTTCAACAAATTCACTTGGCTTTTTAGCGGAAATTGAAGATAACTTATTATAAAATATCTCTTCATAAAACTCATCTTTTTCAGATTTTTGCTCAACTATACCATCAGTATATAAAATAAAAGTATCTCCTTCATCAAAATAAGCTTCGCCATAATTATATTCAACACCCTCAAACGAACCTATAAAAAATCCCTGTGTATCTAAATATTCTATTCTTCCATTATTTCTAACAAGAATACCTTTATGATGTCCTGCATTTGTAAATTGGATTTTACCAGTTTTTGTATCATATATGCTAAAAAATACTGTTACATAAAAACCAGTATCACCTATACCAATAGCTTCATAAATATCTTTGTTTACTCTATCACATATTTCTGCTGTTGAACCACCATCAATAGCATGAGTATAAAATGATATTTTAGCCATTGTTGTAATTAAAGCTGATGGTATACCATGACCTGTAACATCTGCTATAAGAATACCTATCTTACCATCTCCCATATCAAATACATCATAGTAGTCACCACTGATATCTATCCTTTTTCTCTCTTCTTCAGTAAGTGTAAGGTCTGGCATTGCTTTTAATTTCGCAGCTATTTCAACATAATCTGGATAAGGAAATTCAGAAGGTAAAATAGCCTTTTGTATAGAAGATGCTGTCATCATTTCCCTTTTTATCTCTTTGTTTAATGCACTTAATTTCTGGTTAAATACTTTTAATTCCTGGTTAGCCTTTTCTAACTCAGCTGTTCTTTGTCTTATTTTTTCTTCCAAACTTTCATACAAAGAAATAATAATAGATGTCTGAGTAAGATTGTTTATAATAAAATCTATTTTTTGCAAGTCAGATGATGTAACTGTCCTTCCTTCACTCATATAACCATAGACTAATATTGCAAAAGGCTGATTATCCTGAACAATTAGTGAAAAACCTATTGAACTATATTTTTCAAGTGTATTAAGTTTTTCAATTTCTTTCGGGTCATTTATTACAACAATATTTTCATTTATAGCTTTATTAAGAGCTGCCATCATGTATTCATTATTCTTAACATAGCTTGAATAAAAATCAAGTGATGACATTAAGTGTCTATAATTTGAGAAAAATAGAGAAACAGGGACAAACTCATATTTATCATTATTTTTCTTAATCATAAAAAACTCAGAACATTCAAACCCAAGATTATTCACAACAAGAGACGTTATTTTTCTATATAATTCATTAAATGATGTTATATTAGAAAGACCTTTAGAAACCTCATTGAGAAGTTCAAGCATATTAAAATGAGTTTCAATTTCATCTGTTTTCTTTATAACATTAATTCTATATTCTTCAAAGTCTTTCTCCGCTTTATATCTTAATAAATTCTCAACAGCATGATATCCTATTATAAGTTTATCCAGAAGTCTTTCAAACTCTTTATCCTGTCTTTTATATGTGTAGTATTCACCGTATTGTTCAATAAATCCAAACTTTTTTAATGCCTCTAATATACTTGTTAACCTTGTTCTTGGTAATTTAGTAATATAAACTAGAAACTCTTTTGTAAAAAACTCATTTTTTCTATCAAAAAATAATATAAATACTTTTAAGCCCTCTTTTGTATAAAGTAAACTTTTGTAATCATCATATTTTTCAAGAAAACTCTCAATAACGATACTTTCAGGTTCAAGTAAAATTCTTACATTTTCAGGAGCTTTTCTTATAAACGGTAGTGGAATTATAAAGAATATTAATGATGCTAAAAATGGATAAAAGATCTGAGTTTCAGTAGTAAACTTGATTTTTAATAAACTTATAGTAAAACCCAATATTTCTTCATTTACAACCATATGATACCATACTATAAGCCCAGCTATAAGACTTAAATAAAAGTTTATACTCCTTGCCCTTTTAATAAATAACCCGCCTATATAGGGAACAACAATTATAGGAAGAATAGAAATAGACCAGATATATAATCTACTATAGTTAATATTTTTCAATTCAATAAAATAATTAAATAAAAACGTAAGTATTACATAAATAAAAATTGATATTATAGATACATGCATCATAGAATATGTGTTATACCTTTTTAAACCAGAGTATATAATAGACTTAATAGCGAATAACTGAGAAATTCCAACACCACATGCAACAGTTAATACTAAAATTAAACTTAAAAAGTTATTACTTACATAAAACCCACCTAAAGGCAGGATGTTTAATAAAAGTATAACACCTATAATAAGAGATATAAAAAACTTTCTTCTTGTAGAATCTATCTCAGAAAAATCAATCTTTTTATATGAATAAGCTGAAAAGTTCCTCGGCATAATAAGATAAAAAGAGAATCCTAAAAGAATAGCTACTAAAAAATTACTTATTTTAGGTTTAATAAAATATAATTGTGAAATTGTGTTATAATTTGCAAATATACCTGCTACCATAAAAACTATACCAAGAAAAGCAATAAAAAGATAAGGAACTCTTTTATCTTTATTATCATTAAAAAGAAATAGTATAAGCATAGGGAATATTATTATTGCCAGGCCTAGATATGAAGATATATCAGGAAATAATAGTACCTGTAAAACTTTAACTTGAAAAAAAATCATTGGAAAAAATGCTAACATAAATATATAATTAGCTACCTTTGATATAAAATTAAAGCCAGGGTACCTAAATGATAAAAAATCAAATGGTGTATATATTTTATATCTTTTAAAAGAATACTGAAGTCTTTTATATACCATAGATAAAAAGAAAATCCCTACTAGAACACCAATTAAAAAAGCATAGCCTCCCCACCAGCCAAATGTATTATAAATACCAACAGAACTTAATAATAACCATAGATCAAGAACTAAAAAAGATGAACTAAAACCAAAAAGTAAAATAAAAATATTATTAGTTGTTTTTTTTCTTAACTTTCTATCAGACTCAACCTTGAAGTTTAATAAAAGTGTTATAATTGAGTAAAATAATATTAAAACAAAAAGAAAAATAAGATTTTTTACAATACTACTCATCTTGAACCTCTTCTGTAAAACAAAATTATTCTTTCACTAAATAAACTATAAAAAAAATTAAAATTGCAATAAATCCAATAAAACTAGCCAGGATAATAAAAAAAGTATTAAAAGTATAACTTTTATTTAAAATAGATAATATATATAGTAAAATTCCTATAATAAAAACAACAGAAGTGTAAAAATTACGTTTTGTATAGATCTTTTTTTCGCTATATTTTCTTTCACACCATTCAAGAAAATTATTATAAATAGTTGTAAATAAATTTTTTTTAGCAATATTACCCAATGATGCTTCAACCCTATCAAAAAGAGCTTTACATTTAGAACATTCTTTAATATGACTTACAAGTAACAAAAAGTTATCTGCTGTTATAGATCCAGCTTTATATTTTTTTATAAGTTCCTCTGCATCCTTACATAACATCTGTTAACTCCTTAGTTTAAAAATAACCAGAGAAAGATAGGTTAGCAGTTAATTTATCATTAAAAAATTCTTGAGAAAAGTCTGTATAAAAACTATACATAATTCCAATACTCATTAAAAAATGATCTTTAAGCTTTATTTTTAATGATAATTCATTGCCATAAGAAAACAATAACTTTGATGTTTCATAATTATTCTGAGAATATCCAGAATTAAGACTTAACATAATAAAAAAACTATTACTCACAGGAAATGCCCCACCAATAACATAATACCCCGTTAATTTATAAATACTATCTGTAAAGTTATAATTAAAGTCCACTCTTATACCCATCAAAAAATAATCAAGAATAAAAAAGTATATAAAATCATTTGTCCATAATATACTTTTTAAATTACCACTTCTTAGTGCTTTGTTTTCAAACCAGCTTATTCCTCCTATCTCTATAATTCCCTTTTCTGTGTAATTTTTCACTCTTTTAGGTTGTTGTATATTATAATTATAATTAAGATTTTCTTTGTCAAGAGTTTTTTCAATACTATCTATTTTATCCTCTTTAACTGGTTGATTATTTTCATCTTTTTTCTCATCTTTGTTATTTTCCGTAGTTTTATCTATATCCTTTTGTCCATCATCAACTTTTTCCTCTTTTTTAGTTTCATCTTTTTTAGTTTGATCACCATCTGAGACATTATCCTTTTTTTCATTATTTGAATCAACTACATTGACTTTATCAGAAGGTATATTTTTAGGAATATTTTGTGAATAAAGGAAATAAGAAAAAAAAGATAAAATTGTAAAAATCGTAAGTATTTTAAAGATTTTCATTCTCAGCCCCCATAAAATAATGTATCCAATAAATTAAGAATAACACATAATTATAATTTTCGGTAAAAATAGATAAAAAAATTAAAAACCATTTTTTTCATTTTTTATAAGTGTAAAAATAGCATTAAGATCATCTTGAGACTTTGCTATATCATCTATCGAAATTCTAACAAGGTTGGCAAGTTCATCTTTTTGAGTTGTTATCTTTGCCGAAGTATCAAATAAAACTTTACTATCATTTTCTAATTTTCCGGCTTTTTCCAGAAGATTATTAGAGTTCTCATAAACTTTTTTCGATGATTGAAATAAAAGACTTGAATTAGAATAAATCTGTTTTGAATAATCTTTTGTAATATCAGCAATAGCTCTCATTTCTTTGGCTATTATGTTTATACCACTATTTCTTCCTCCTACTTTAGTTGCTTCAATAGCTGTATTAAAGGCAAGTATATTCAGTTTGTTAGATACTGATATAATATCTTTTGTTATATCAATAATAGCCTTAGATGACTTTTCAGTTATAAAAGACTCCTCTTTAAGATTTTGACTTATTATTTTTGCATCTTCAAGTTCATTTTTTAAACTACCTGCTATTCTTTTAAGCAATGTATCACTATCACTATCGAGTATATTACCCAGTGACTTTGCCATATCAAGAATCTGAGTAATATCGTTAGAAAAAGAGACAGCTCCAATTAGAATTCCATTATCATCAAAAATAGGAGATGAATATGATAATAATGGTGCACCAAATACTTTTCTGGGTAAAACAGAAGATACTATTCTTCTCTCCTTTAATGCAAGGTATATAGCACTCCTGTTATCACTATTTATTTCAAGCCCACCTTTTAATCTATCAGGAAACATAAGCTTATCGTAAGGTGTCCCATTCAAAGAATAATCTTTTGTATGATAAGAATATGTTACTCTAAAACTGTAACCTTTTTTGATCTCATCTCTAAAACAGTGGAAACTAGCCCCAAGCCTTTCTTTAGTCTCTTCAATCATTTTATCCAATTCTTCTTTATCCTCTGCTTCAAGATAATTGAACTCTTCAGCAACAGTAATTATAAAGTCTTTCCCAAGTAAAGATGAGAGTATAGGTGGTATTACTTTAAAACCTAAAAGTGTTATGTAACCCTTATCGTTTAAAATATACTTACCCTCAGAAGTTTTTAAATTAAAAATCCTAAAACTAAAATATTAAAATTAAGAAAATATTAATTACCTTATTGACTATTGAGTTTAAAGAACAAAATATTAATTTAAAAAAATTGTAACAATTTAAATATATAAAAAACCTTAATTGGAATCAAAAAATAAAAAAACTATCCCTTGTTTTCTTAAAAAGATAATAAAAATAATTATTGATTTCTAGCTAAAGAGCCTTTCAGTCAAAAAAATGAAATAAAAAATAGATTATAAATTAGGATATTCAATATTGGGAAGTTTAGAAATACAGACTTGAAATTGATATCCCTAATCAAGATTTTTATCCATTTAACTATAAGAAGATATGATATATAGGGGCAAATGTGGGCGGTACAGGGCTCGAACCTGTTACCTCCTGCTTGTAAGGCAGATGCTCTCCCAGCTGAGCTAACCGCCCCTTATTAGATTGAATGGGCAGGAGAGGACTTGAACCTCTGTAGCCTTCCGGCGGCAGATTTACAGTCTGCTCCCTTTGACCACTCGGGCACCTACCCTAAGAGCTGGCGATAGGAATTGAACCCACAACCAGCTGATTACAAGTCAGCTGCTCTACCGATTGAGCTACGCCAGCTTTCAATCTTGCGAATTTAAATATAATACTTAAAAGAAAAATTACAAAAAAATTTTTGTAATAAAATTTATAAATAATACTTTCAAGAAAATTAAAAAATAGATCAAAGTAAAATATTTGAAAAAATTAGCATGTGTAAATTTGTCTCTTGTGTGTCTTTTTATTACATTTAAATAAAATAATTTATAAAATAAGGTCAAAAAATATATGAGAATAATAGCTGGAAAACTAAAGGGTAGAAAAATAGATACCCAGGGTAAAGGGCTAAGACCAACAACATCTGTTGTAAAGTCTGCACTTTTTAATATTTTAGGAGATGATATTATAAATAAAATATTTATTGATGTTTTTGCTGGAACAGGAAGTGTTGGCTTTGAAGCTTATAGCAGAGGTGCTAAAGAAGTTATATTTATAGAGAATGAAAGAAATGCAATAAAATTGTTAGAAGAAAATATAAAAAAACTTAATGTAAATGGTAGGGTTATAGGTATTAATGCATTTACATTCTTAAAAAACTATGAGATAGAAAATGATTTCATATTTTTTTCTCCCCCCTATGACACTATACACTGGCCATCTCTTACAAGAGAAATAGAAAAATCTAGGCTAATTAAAAATTCATTAATAATAATTCAACATCCAAAATATGTAGAAATAGAAAGTTTTCTACTAAATAAAATAGATGTAAGGAGATACGGGCTAAATAAACTAACATTTTTAAGAAGTAAGGAGTAGTAAATGAACACAACAGGAAATATACTTATAGTTGATGATGAAAAAAATATAAGAGAAGGTCTTAAAAAAACCCTTGAACTTGAAGGATATAATATTGAAACAGCATCAAATGGTGAAGAAGCTTTTGAGTTTATAAAAAATAATGATTTTGATTTAGTAATAACAGACATAAAAATGCCAGTAATAAGTGGTACAAAATTACTTGAAATGATAAATAACATTAAACCATATATAAAAGTAATAATGCTTACAGGCCATGGTAATGTTGAAACTGCTGTCGAATCAATGAAAAAGGGTGCATATGACTTTTTTACAAAACCAGTTGATATTGATAAACTAATACTAACAATAGAAAGAGCAATAAAAGAAAAAAATATAATACTTGAAAACATAGAACTTAAAAAACAACTTAATGAAAAATATGGAATTGAAAATATAATAGGAAGTTCATCATCACTTAAAAGCGTAATGGATATTGTAAAGCAGGTTGCACCAACAAAAGCAACTGTACTTATAGAAGGTGAAAGTGGAACAGGAAAAGAGTTAATAGCAAATGCTATTCACAGGTTAAGTGATAGAGCAGATAAACCACTTGTAAAACTACACTGTGCAGCCCTTAACGAAAACCTTCTCGAATCAGAGCTATTTGGTCATGAAAAAGGTGCGTTTACAGGTGCAATAGCAATGAAAAAGGGAAGGTTTGAACTTGCTGATGGTGGGACACTATTTTTAGATGAAATAGGCGAGATTTCTCCAATTATTCAGGTAAAATTGTTAAGAGTATTGCAGGAAAAAGAGTTTGAAAGAGTTGGTGGAACAAAAACAATAAAGGTTGATGTAAGAGTAATAACAGCTACAAATAGAGATCTACTACAAGAAGTACAGAAAAAAAACTTCAGAGAAGATCTATATTATAGATTAAAAGTTGTATCAATAAAAATGCCACCCTTAAGAGAAAGAAAAGATGACATTCCATTACTTGTTAATGCTTTTATAAAAGAGTTTTGTCAGATAAACAATAAGCCAATGCTTACTATATCGCCAAAAGCTATGGCTATATTAGAATCATATTCATGGCCAGGAAATATAAGAGAACTTAGAAACTTGATTGAAGGTATGGTTGTACTTGCGAGAGGAAATGAAATAACAGAAAAAGATATTCCTCCTCATATAAAAAGTGAGATAATTGAGAAAGACTTTGTAAAAATAAATCTTGGTCTCCCGCTAAGTGAAGTTGAAAAAATATATATTTTGTCAACACTGAAGTTTGTCAAAAACAATAAGTCTAAAGCAGCTAAAATACTGAATATTGGCAGAAAAACACTTCACAGAAAGTTGTATGAATATTTTGGTACAAGTTCTTCTGACGATAATTCTGATGAAAATGAAGAAGAAATAAATGAGGAAGTTTAAAAATTGTAACCAAATAAAGACCTTGCTTTATTAAGTTCATAATAAAGTTCTTTCTCTCCTATTTTATTCTTAATATATCTTTGAGAAAAATGAAATATTCTTACCCTCTCAGCTCTTGATGCACCTGCAATTATACCAGCCTGATAAGCAGTAAGATGATATGTTTTTCTTGCCATATCAATCTCTTTATGGGTAAAATGAGTCTCTATAAAAAGGTTTTTAACATCTTTTGACAGAGAACAGGCCTTTATAAAATTATCTTTTGTAAAACCAATATCAGTAATATAAGCATGAGAGGGAGCTTTTTTGAGAAAAAGTATTTTGCTCTCGACAAGTTCTCTTATTTTAAAAACCTTATTATCAACTTTGATATAATCATCAATCTCATCTTTAATTAATTTTTTTTTTACATCAGTAAGCCATTTACCAGGCTTAAGTTCAAATGCTAAAAGTCTTTCTTTATCAACAGCATATCTATTTTTTTCTTCAAGTCTAAAACCTAACACAGGTATTTTATGGTCCATTATAGAGGTTTTAACTAGAAAACTTTCTTCATCCAGAATTAAATCTGTAAAATCACTCTCAGAAATAAGTTCTTTTGAAAACTTTTCAGATGAAGAAAAAAAGTATGTTTTTATTCTGCTCCCTATCTCTTTTACATAAAACTTAATGTTATAATTATCTATAAGATTCCAAGTAAATGATTTTAAGACCCCTTCCACATTATCAGCAATACCTTCAGGTCCAAAGACATATACCTCTTTGCCAACAATTTTTAAGATTGTCCTTAAAAACTTTACAAAACCACAAAAATGGTCTATATGGGCATGGGATATAAAAACCCACTTTATTCTCATAAGTAGAGAATTAGGTACTTTTGATACATCACCAAGATCAAAAACAAGGTTATCTCTTGAATTAAGCTGCTCCACATAAAGAACAGGATCCTCATAAGGAGAATTAAAAAAATAGAAAGCAAAGTTACTTCTCATTAAGATTCCTTATTTCTTCTGTAATAATGGATAGGATCCCCCAGAGAGTTTAAAGCAACACTTTCCCCAATCATTTTTATTCTATTTAAAACGCAGTCCTTGCAATCTTCAGAGTTTTCATTAATACACGGCTTGTTTTCATAAAGTCTATAGTCTTCTCTATATTTTAAAGGTGTAATATTTGGCATAATAACGTTTGCACCTGCCAATATTCCTTTCTCTCTTCCAGCTGGATCTATTGCCTGAAGTGCAGTTGTTGATGCAATATTAATGTCTTTCATCAATATTCTCATTATAGCAATCATTTTTAATGTAAGTTCAAACCTTTCCTTAAGCGTAAACTTAGAATTATACTTAAAAAGAGGTGTATCCTTATGTTCTATATATGGGCCCATACCTATCATATCAATATCATTTTCAACAAAGAAAACAATATCAGAAACTAAATCATCAATTGTCTGAAAAGGAAGTCCAATCATAACTCCTGTGCCTGTCTGATATCCAATATTTTTTAACATTTTAATACATTCAACTCTATTATAAAAACTATGGTCTTCAGGGTGTATTTTTTTATATAAATCTTCATTGCTTGTTTCTATCCTTAAAAGATATCTATGAGCACCTGCTTCAAACAACTTTTCATAATCATCTCTCTTTTCCTCACCAACACATAAAGTTATTCCAAGTTCATTATTGGTAATACTCTTTATTTCCTTTATAACTTCAACAAGATTATTTATGAAGTCTCTATCATCTCTTTCACCTGATTGTAATACTATAGAACCAAAACCAGATTTGTAAGCAAAAATAGCTGATTCTAGAATCTCCTCTTTATTCATACTATATCTCTTAATTTTATGATTATCTCTCCTGATACCGCAGTAATAACAATTTTTCTTACATATATTAGAAAACTCAATAAGACCTCTTAAATATACTTTCTTACCTACATATCTCTCTTTCACCTCGTAAGCAGCTGAAAATAAAATATCAATATCTTCATTGGTAGAAAATAGATATAAAAGAGCATCTTTATCAGGGTTACCACTTTCAATTTTTTTTACTGCAGAAATGATTTTATTCATCAAATAAAATTTAATCCTAAAATTTTAGATAAAAATTTAATGAAAAATTAAGAATAAAACTAAATTAATAATAGTTTGAACCTGCTATAGCAATTGCTAATGCATCTGTCACATCATCAAAAGATTTTATTTCAATACCTAGTAGCATCTGTACCATTTTTGAAACTTGATCTTTTTTTGCCCTGCCAAAACCTGTTATACTTTTAACCTGAAGAGGGGTAACTTCGATAAGTTTAACATTATTTTGAACAACTGATAATATTATAACCCCTCTTGCCTCAAGTACCTCTGTTATAGTTTTCTGGTTTCTAAAAAAATATACTTTTTCAACAGAAACTATATCTGGTCTGTAGTTTTCAATAATCTCTTTTATTTTATTGTATATTATTAAAAACTTATCAGATAATTCTATAGATGGTGGAAGGTCTATAAGACCATAAGTAATTGCTTTATAAATATTCCCCCTCTTTTCAATTATACCATAACCTACTCTACTACTGCCAGGATCAATCCCCAATACTATCATGCCAAAGATTCCATTATATTATCAGGAATATCAAAATTAGCATGTACCTTCTGAACATCATCGTGGTCTTCAAGTAATTCAACAAGCTTTATAACTCTTGTTGCAGTATCTTTATCTTCTATATTAACAGTATTTTTTGGAACCATGGTAAGTTCAGCGTTTTTTACTTTATCTTTAAAAACCTCTTTTAGATTTTTTGTTAAGCCTTCAAAAGATTCAACACTACAATAAACATTTACAATATCACCATCACTCTCTATATCATCAGCACCAGATTCTATTGCAACCTCCATAACTTTATCTTCTGATATACCTTCCAGTGTAATAACTCCCTTTTTTTCGAATATCCATGATACAGCACCTGCTTCAGCCATACTACCACCATTTTTTGAAAGTAGACTCCTAACTTCAGAACCAGTTCTGTTTTTATTATCTGTCATAACTTCTATTAAAAGAGCAACACCACCTGGTGCATACCCTTCATAAATATATTCCTCATAATTAACACCAGAAAGTTCACCTGTCCCTCTCTTTATTGCTTTATCTATATTATCTTTAGGTAGGTTATTATCTCTTGCTCTCTCAATAGCAAGTCTTAATCTTGGATTAGCTTCAGGATCTCCTCCCCCTATCCTTGCTGCAATAGTTATCTCTTTAAGTATTTTTGTGAAAACTTTTGCTTTTTTAGCATCCTGAGCTGCTTTTCTATGTTTAATATTAGCCCATTTTGAGTGACCAGACATCTTAAAACCTCCAATTAACTACAAAGATTAGTTTAAACAAGTAAAATTTAACTATTTAATTCAAATTTTTTGTAAAAAAACAGAGATTAGTTGTAATTAAAAATAAAACATAGAATAATTAAATTAAGATAAAAAGTATGACTCTATAACCTGTTTTAATTCTTTAAATATATTAAAGTTCTCAACCTTTTTATAAATACTACCTTTTATATATATTAATGAATAATCAGTCCCTCCAACAACAGCAATATCAGAGTCTTTAGCTTCTCCAGGTCCATTAACAGTACATCCCATAACAGCAATAGTTATGATTTTATTTATATCATCAAAATTTTTGAATGAATCCATTAATTCCAGTGTTATTTTCTCAACATCAATAGAGGTTCGCCCGCATGTAGGACATGAGATCCATTTTATTCCATTCATAAGTCCAAGAGATATCAATATCTCTTTTGCAATTTTAACCTCATTAACAGGATCACCCGTTACAGAGACTCTTATTGTATCACCTATACCATCCAATAATAGTACACCTATACCTATTGATGATCTTACAGCACTTATCATTAAAGGGCCAGCCTCAGTTACTCCAATATGTAAAGGATAATTTGATTTCTGAGAAAAAAGTCTATTTGCCTCAATATTATTCTTTATATCCGAAGACTTAAGTGAAACTTTTATATTATAAAAACCTAACTTTTCTGCTTCCTTTATAAAATCCAGTGCTGAATATACCATACCCTCAGAATCTGGCTTATATCTTGTCCTGTCTATAGAACCTGTATTAACACCTATTCTTATAGCAGTATTTTTTATCTTTGCTTCCTTTATAATCTCTATCAATTTTTTTTCATCTTTTATATTTCCAGGATTTATCCGTATACCTGCTATACCTTTTCTTATAGATTCTATTGCAAGTTTATAGTCAAAGTGTATGTCTGCTATAAGTGGAATGCCAGATTTTTCAATAAGATAAGGCAAAACTTCAACATCCCTGTTATCTTTAACAGATACTCTTACAATTTTTGCTCCCTCATTCTTTAGAGAGATTATTTGAGTTAGAGTTTTCTCTTTATCTTTAGTCTCAGTATTTGTCATGCTCTGAATAACAATAGGATTTTCCCCCCCTATTCTTACATTTCCAACAGATATAACCCTTGTTTTACTTCTTTTTATCATCATTATCCCTATAAACAGCTATATTATCTAGGTTTATCATATTAAAAACAACAGTACTACTTCTATAAAGTTTTACTTTACTTATCATTTCATCAACTTCCAGGACTTCGGCATGGCCAATTACCTCAGGAGTATTAAATGGATTGCCGGAATAAAAAGAATCAACAATATTTGAAAGGTTATATATAATAAACTTATCCCCCTTCTTTATACCCTGCAACTGCCCTAGACTTATTATAGCCTCATCATCATCAATCTTTATTATTTTACCAAAAGGTTTAACATCTCTCTTTACTTGTTCACACAATTCAATTATAGAATTCAAAAGCCTATCATTACCATATTTTCTTACAGTATACTCTTTATATATATTACCAGTGTAAAGATTAACAAGCTGGGCAACAAACTCAATATAATTTTCACCTTCTATAAACCTTAGTCTTAATAGTAATCTATTTGTTTTTTCAATCTCATCAATCTCTTTCTTTTCAATAGACTTAACATTAATAGAGTATGTATTCATAAGAGCACTTATGATATAATCTTTTAAATCATAAGATATAAAAAGGTGTTTATTATTATCCTCTTCAACAATATCAGAGACTAAAACCTCAGGTAAAAACAAATACTCTTTATATTGATCAATTGAGTTTTTATAAGAAACCTTATCCCATAAAAATCTATTATTAAGATCTATAAGGTCCTTTATCTCCTGGTCAAATCTAACAAAAAGACCACTTTTTAAAGTGTTTAAAAAAAGGTTTATCAATCCCCTCTCCCTAAATATATTAGCAAGGTATTTTCTTATATCAAGAGATAAAGGATTTATTCGGAGAGCTCTTTTGAGTAATAAAACTGTTTTATAATACTCACCCTTTTCATAAGAGTTTTTAGCTTTTTGAAAATAAAAATTACCTAAGTCTTTTCTAAGCTCATATCCTAAAGGCATTTTTTTTACTACAAGTTCATCAATTTTAAGCCTTATCATCTCATCAGAAGAATCTTTTTTTATTCCTTCCATAAAAAATCTTATAGCGTCTTCATTTCTACCAAGTCCAAGATAAGCAATTCCCAGATAATAATAATATATACCCAATGGATCAAGTTTAAGAATATGATTAATTTTATTTATTGCTGAAGCATATTCTTCCCTTTGAATGTAAAAATATATAGCTTTTCTTAAGCCATCTTTAAAGTCTGGGAAAATTTTTAAAGTAAGCTCAAGATAAGAAACAGCTTTCTCATAATCTTTAACTTCAATATAATAATTAGCAAGCGAAAAAGTAACACGATAATCATCACTCTTTATTGTTTCAGCTTTCAGTAGATATTCATAAGCCTTTTCATAATTTTTCCATCTCATATATATTGTTGCAATTCTAAGGTAAGTAAGATAATCGTCAGAACCCTTTATAACCTTTTGATACGTATCCATAGCTTCTGCTAATTTACCAAGTTTATAATAATAATCTCCATATACTCTTAAAACCTCAGGATCTCTTGGATTTATCTTGTATGCCTTATATATATAATACTCTGCACCCAATGTCTGTTTTGGATCCCTTGCTAAGGATAATTTTATTTTTGCAAGTCTTAAGATATAATTTGTGTTCTCTGGGTCATAAAAAAGTGCTTTTTGATAATATTTTTCAGCTTCAATATAATTTTCAAGACAAAAGTATGAATCTCCTGCCAAAGCATAAGCTTCTTTATAATAAGGATTAAGTGCAATAGCTTTATTAAAATATATACTTGCTTCATAACACTTATATGAATCAAGTAAAACCTTTCCTTTGTTATAAAGCTCTGTTGCAGTCTCACAAAATATATAAAATGGTATAAATAATGATATTAAAAAAAATATTTTTTTCATAAAAACTCTCCGAAATCTTTCAAACAAAAATTTTATTTTAAAATGAAAACAATATCTTAATAAATAAAAAATAATAAAAATATTTTAAATGATACCGAATTTTTACTTTAAAAATTAAAATAATAGCTGAGGAAAAAAATTTATGAAAAAAAAATTTTTTACAATATTATTTTTAATAGGATTATCAGGTAATTACTATGGATTAATAAAAAAAATAACATTTTCTGAAGATAATAAGGAACTATTTTATCTTAAAAACTCAAAAATAGAAAATGGGATAGTGATTGAAACAGGTGATAAAGAAATCAAATCAACAAATGGAAAAATAATTGATTTTGAAAATATAGATGAAATTGATACAAACATAAGTACTATAGATGACAGAGTATTTGGTAAAAAAAGTGGACTTTTTTATAATTCTTCAAACTATCTTAGGTTTAAATACCAAAACGATTTTTCAGAAGGTATGGTAATAGACTTCTGGATAAAACCTTTCAGTACAGAAGTTGGAAGCATATTTTCAACTGAAAACCTTTCAATAGACGGTAACCTAAGGAAAATTAAAATATTTTTTAGAAAAGGTAAAGTTTATGTAAAATTTGATAATATTTTTTTAGACTCAATTACAAAAAAAAATAAAACAATAGAACTAACATCTGATAAGATAATAACTCTAAAAGAATGGCAACATCATAAAGTAATATATAATGCTACTATTGGTAAATTAGAATACTATATAAACAATATACTGGTGGACGAAAAATGGACAACATCTGATGGCAATCCCAATTCACCAATAATGTATTTAGATATACCATCAAATATATTTTACGTACTGGGAAAAGGATTTATAGGCCTAATAGATAATTTTTTTATATCAAATAGACCTGATAATATAGAAACAACCCTATTTTCAAGAGAAAATGGATACATATATACCCGTGTTATAAAAATGGATGAACTATCAGAGATTTACAACCTGGATATAAATGCAATACTTCCAAAAGACACATTTGTGAGATTAGAATATAGATATTCACTTGAACCATTTAGCGACAATACACCGGAGGATATATTAAAATGGGAAGATTATAATATACATAAAGTATCTTTAAATCCAATATTTAAAGCAAATTATATACAGTTTAGAATAACATTATTTCCATCTCCTGACGGTAAGTTTTCACCAATAATAAAGGAGTTACTAATTAAACATAATCCAATAAAAAGACCACCTATACCACTAGATTTAAATCTCTATTCAAGCAGAGAAGAGGTAATAATTATATTAAGAGAACCAACTGATAAAAATATAATTGGATATAAGATTTATTATGGAACTGAACAAAATTATTACTGGGGTGAAGATGCACTCGAAGGTAAGTCACCAATATTTGTAAGTATAAGTGATTTTGAAAAAATAGTTGGACAACCAAAAATAGTCTATAAACTAAAGGGCCTCCAACCTTTTAAAGTCTATTATATAAGAGTAACTGCAATAAATAAAGATGGGGTTGAAAGTCCTATGTCTGAAGAAAAATCAATAAGAGTAAGAGTCCTGGACTAACCCTTGTTTTTTAAATATTTAATCAATTCTTCATAAGCACGGGTTAATCCCTGTGCTACATCTTTTGCTATTTTCTGTTTTTCAGGATCACTTGAAAAAAAATCAGGGTGATATTTTTTCATAAGATTTCTATATGCTTTTTTTACATCCTCTATCCCAGCACCATATTCTAATTCAAGCATCGCATAATATCTTGCTATATCTTTATTATAGTTGTTTCTTGTGTATTTATCACTGGAATAATTGTAATAACCTTTACTATTAAAATTAAAATTTTCTTCATAAAATTTTTTTTCATTCTCTCTCTGTCTCATCTTATCTATAATCTCTTTTTTAAGCCTTTGCTTTTCCTCTATCTGTTTTTTAAGACTAGTTATATCATTATCTATTTTTTCAATAAGTTTTTTAAAATAATTATCATCTTTTTCTTCATATTCAGAATCATATATAAACTTGAAAAGAAAGTCCTGAATTACTCTTGAATATTTTTTAGCAATCTCCTGGATAATATCAAAAAATGTCACTTAACCTCCTCAACATCTGGGAAATTATCTGACTTTATAAATCCATTATCTCCGATAAACATAAAAGAATAATTTTTATAATTTTTTATAATTCTATAGCAATCATCAGGCCCTAATATAAAAAAACTTGTTGCAAGTCCATCAGATATTACAGGATCATCACCAATAACAGTAACACTATGATACTTAACAATAGCTGGTTCTCCGGTTCTTGGGTCTATTATGTGAGAATACAACCTTCCATTTTTAAAAAAAAATCTTTCATAATCACCGCTTGTAAAAACTGACTTATTTTTAACCCTTATTTTATATCTTGGTTTTTTACTTTTAGGATCAGTAATATAAACATCCCAATCCTTTCCAAACGCAAATATATCTCCCCCTATATTTATTACACCCTCATTATATTCCTTAGATAATTCTTCATAAAGTTTTTTTATTATATATCCTTTGGATATACCACCAAGGTCAATTTTAACATCTCTTTTTTTTTCAACAATACATTTATTATTATCAATTACATTTATACAATTAATACACAATTTTTTAAGAGCATTATCTATCTGTCCTTTAGTTGGTATTAATCCCTTTTTATAATCCCATATCTGAAGTAATGGCAAAACTGTTATATCAAAAACCCCAGTAATTTTATATATAAACTTTGAATAGTTTATAACATCACAAATTTCTGGAAGTGTTTTAAAATTTCCAACTCTATCATTAAAGTCAGTCAAAGCTGAATTTTGATCATATCTATTAAATACAGATTGAAGATTATAAACAATTTCCCTAGACTTATTATAATTATTATAGGTAGAGTTATCAGATGGCAATGTAATAGTAACAATTGTTCCTAATGCAGGAAAACTGAATGTTGTATATCTTTTACACCCACTAAAAAAAATCAAAGCAGGAAATATAAAAATTAATGTTCTTAAAAATAAAACTCTTTTTCTAAAAATCAATATCATATTGCTTCATCTTTCTATAAAGTGTTCTCTCAGATATACCAAGTAGATAGGCAGTCTTACTTTTATTAGCCCCTGTTTTTTTATATAAATATGATATATACCTCTTCTCCAATTCTTCAAGAGTTATAAGTTCGTCTTTTCTAACAAGTTGAACATAATCTTTATTGTCTATTGAAATTAATTGAGAAGAGTTATCGTGCATAGATAGAGCTCTTGTAACTGTTTCTGGCGTCACAACATTATTATTAGTTAATATTATTATTCTATCTACAACATTTTGAAGTTCTCTTACATTTCCTGGCCAATTATAATTAATTAAAATTTGCATGGCCTCTTTTGATATTTCAATTTTTCTGTTAGTATTTCTCTCATTTTTCTTAATAAAATATTCAATAAGTAAAGGTATATCTGCCTTCCTCTCTCTTAAAGGTGGAAGGGTAATTGTTATAACATTAAGCCTGTAATAAAGATCCCTTCTAAAAAGACCCTCTTCAACCTCTTTTTTAAGGTCCTTATTTGTTGCTGATATTATTCTTGCTTCAGTTTTAAGTATTTTTGTTCCACCAACCCTATTAAACTCACCTCTTTCAAGAACTCTAAGTAATTTAACCTGGAATGTTATAGGAAGGTCCCCTATTTCATCAAGAAATATTGTACCTTTTGTTGCAACTTCAAATAGACCAAGTTTTCTGTTAGTAGCACCAGTAAATGCACCTTTCTCATAACCAAAAAGTTCGGACTCAAGAAGGTTCTCAGGTATTGCACCACAGTTTATAGGGAAAAAAAGTTCTTGACTCCTAAGGCTACTCTTATGTATAAGTCTTGCTATAAGTTCTTTACCTGTTCCACTTTCTCCCTGAATAAGTACATTACAATCTGTCTTAGATATCTCTGATACAAGCCCTATTATCTCTTTTATTTTTGAATCATTGCCAATAAAACTCTCCTCTTTGCCAATAGACTTTTCAAGTTCAGAAATTTTATTCTCTATTATGCTTGTTATCCTGTTTTCAGTTGCCATTATTTTTTTACTGTAAGCCTTAAGTATTATTTTTTCAAGTGAAGTAAGTCCAAAAGGTTTACTTAAAAAATCAAAAGCACCCAACCTTAGTGCAGTAATACTTTTATCACCACTACCATAGCCAGTAAGAATAATTATCTCAGTTTCAGGTTTATAAGACTTCATTTTCTTTAAAAGTTCCATCCCATCACCTTCTTTCAACATTATATCAAGTATAACAACATCAATATCATTATTTTTGAAATATTCAAAACCCTCTTTTGAGTCAGAAAAATATGAAACATTATAAGATACGCTTTCTCCACTTATTGCTCTAAAATAATCTCTTATAGTAAGTCCTGTAATCTCTTCATCATCTATTATAAGCAATTCAACATATTCCTTTAAACTCCCCATTAAAAAATCTCCCTTTTACTCAATTACTTAGAAATTATAAATTAATAAAAATAGAATTTCCCTCTTTTTTATAATTTATCCCTTTTTTATCAAGATAAACACACATCTGATTATCTGGAATATCACAAAAATCCAGCCTCAATATATCATTTTTTTCCTCAATATTTTTTATACTACCTGACATAGATATTAATATAACTGAAATAGCTCTAAAAAAAGTGTTTTTTATATTTAAAATATTTGAAACAGAAAGATTTTTATTTTTGGAAAAAATTAATGATACTATTTTTTCCCAAAAATCATTAAACTTGATTGAATCAATGTTTTGCTCTAAAAAAACTCTCATAAAATCAATAAAACTATTTAAAGAGAGGCTTGCATTCCTCATTCTGTAAATAAATTGTTTAGAAAAATCAGAAAAAGATGATGATAAACAAGCTTCTATGTTAACAGAAAAAACATTTGCAATATTTCCCATTTTATGCAATATTATTTTAAAAACAGAATATAGAAAGTCTTCTCTTATATCGCAATTCATTATTAACCTTTTCAATTTAAAAAATTAAAAAACATATTCCATAACATATTTAAAAGATATATTTTTTTAGAAATAAGTCAAGTAATTTACAATAAAACTGATTAAATTTTAATAAATTACAAAATGATCAAAAATTTTTTAAGGAGAAATAATGGAAGAAAAAAAGACATCAGTTCTTGTTTTAAAAGAGATTAAAGCAATATTTGCTATAATAGCAGCAATAGCAATAGGGTCAGGAATTCCAGTCGTTCTCTTTATTTTTGCTTATCAGAATATACAGAACGCAACAGTAACGTCATGGGTTATAACAGGAGTTGTAAGCATTGGAGCAATAGCAAGTAGTGTTGCTGTACTGGCACTAACAAAACTCTTCAATGAAGAACTAAAAGAACTAAAAGATGTAATAAAGTCAAAAGATAATTAAAAATAAAAAAAGAGGATACCAGAAAATAGTAATACTGGTATCTCTTTAATTTCTTAAGATTGAAAATGTAATCAAAAATATTTTATTCAGATATTTAGTCTCGTAAATACTTTATACTAAAATAATAAAAATTTTGTTATTATAAATTTATAATAAGCAATAAAAAGGAAAAAAGATGATAAAAATAGAAGGTGAATACAATACTGCTAAGGTTTTTATAGACTCTGATATTGAAAAAGAAGCTGAAATTCAAATAAAAACTATAGTTGATCAAAAAATATTCTCTGAATCAGAAATAGCAATAATGCCAGATGTCCATTCTGGAAAAGGTTGTGTAATAGGCCTTACAATGACATTAGGTCAATATATAGTACCAAATTTAATAGGTGTTGACATTGGTTGTGGTGTTATTGCTATAAAAATTGGTAAAGAAAAAATATCTTTTGAAAAATTAGATTCTTTTATAAGATCACATATTCCCTATGGTTTTGAAATAAATAATAGAAAAACAGAAATCGACAAAAATCTTGAAGATAAAATAAGAAAAGTAGCTGAAACAGTAGGAACTGAACCTGATAAAGTTTTAAAGTCAATAGGTTCACTTGGAGGTGGCAACCATTTCATAGAAGTAGATATTGATGAAAATGAAGACTTCTGGTTATTAATCCATTCAGGTTCAAGAAATTTTGGGCTTAAAGTTGCTGAATACTACCAAAAAAAGGCAAGAGAATATATAAACAAAAACAATATAAAGATACCAAGAGGCCTTGAATATCTGCCAATCAATAAAGGTGGTAAAGATTATATTGATAGCATGAAAATTGCTCAAGAAATGGCTAAAAAAAACAGGTTTGAGATGGCAAAAAGAATCATAAATAATTTTTTAAAGATGGATATAAATAATCTTAAAATAATAGAATCTGTACACAATTACATAGACTTTGAAGATAATATTATAAGAAAAGGTGCAATTTCAGCACATAAGGGAAAAGAGGTAGTTATACCATTTAACATGAGAGATGGTGCCATAATTGGAATAGGTAAGGGCAATAAAGATTATAATTTTTCAGCCCCCCACGGAGCTGGTAGAAAAATGAGTAGAAATAAAGCAAAAAAGTCAATAGATATTGATGAGTTCAGAAGATCAATGGAAGGAATATATTCAACATGTGTAAGTAGAAGAACAATAGATGAAGCACCATTTGCATATAAAGATACAGACAATATAATTAAAGTACTTAATAATAGTGTGGATATAAAACTAAGATTAAAACCAGTATATAACTTTAAAGCACCTGAATAGATAATTAATTCAAATTTTAAGAACTCTGTTTATATTTATCAATAAGGTCTAATAGGTAAAAACTCCCTTCAAAGTCTTTTCCAACAATATTTATCATTTCCATTATACAATTTGTATTTTCAGTTTTAAAAAACTCCATACTCATCCTTTTTATATCCATAAAATATGGGATATTTTCATTATCTTTATAACTCAAAATCACTGTATATCTTAAAATCTCTTTGTTATAATACTCTTTTTTTATAAGTCTATTAAAACTATCATAAAAATACATAATCCTTTCAGTAATTCCCAGTCCCTCTATTTTACTTACCTGAGCTTTTAAGAGATTAGACTCCCATATAAACTCATAATCTCCATACTTTTTTTTAAAAATTTTTCCCTGACACACATTTATAAAAACTAACCTTTTCAAATTGTCATAGTAGTAATAATATATATAATTCCCGGCTTTTATCTTTTTTTTCATACAAAACAATACTCTAGTTTGTTTTTATTTCATTATAAATATCTGATAAAATTTCTTTGTAATCTTTTCTTCCATTTTCAATCTCTTTCATTAATTCTTCTAATGCCCTTGTTCTCTCTTCAGAAAAAATGTTTTTATATTTCTCAATAAGATATTTATATACACTAACACCCTTTTTAGTGGGAATAAGTTTATTATACTTACCCTCAATAATATAACCCCTTGATAATAAAGTCGATATTATCTGGCTATATGTTGAAGGTCTACCAAGTCCCCTTTCTTTCATTATCTCTATTACACTAGCCTGGTCAAATAGTGGTTTATCAGGTTTTACAAACTTTTCTTTAGAATCTATTTTTATACTCTTTTTCTTTACAGGTTTAACAACACTAATAGGACTTACAAGGTTCCAACCATCTTTATATATATCAACATTTAAAGAAATAGTGGTAGAATAAGAATCTATTTTTACATCTAGTTCCTGCTTTTTAACAACTACATCTCTCATCTGAGAAGCTATAAACCTTTTAAATATTAAATCATAAACAGAAAAATGTTTCTGAGTCATGTTCTTAGTAACAAAAAGGTCTCCTTCATATATCATTTCTCTCAACTCTTTAACATCAAGCCCTCTTGTCGGCCTTATACATTCGTGTGTTCCTTCCTCACCCCATGACCTTGTATATATTACATCTTTATTAAATTTTTCATTTATATAATCATATGCAAGGCTCTTACCATAATCTGAAACATGAATAGAGTCTGTTCTATGATATGTTATAAGACCATTTTCAAAAAGGTCTTGAGCAATACTAATAGCTTCTGAAACTGACAGTTTTAATACCCTATTTACACTTGATAGCAGGCTATCAGTCGTAAATGGTGGCATAGGAGCTATTTTTTCCTTTTTATACTTTGAATCCTCAATTAAAATAGTATCTATTTTTTTTATATTTTTTATATCATCCTTTGGAACATCAACCGAAAAAAACTCAGTTTTTATTCTATAATATTTTCTTTTATTATTTTTATTATACTCTACTCTATCAATAATATAACCTAAAACTGGAGTTTGGACCCTACCTGCAGAAATATTATATTCATCAAAAAAGTCTTTTAATTCACTGGAAAACTTAAAACCTATCCATCTATCCTGAATTCTTCTTAATATTTGAGCTTTTACCAGAGATTGGTTTATTAAACCAATATTTTTGAATCCTTCAAGAATTCCCCTCTTAGTTATCTCATGAAAAACAACCCTCTTTATTTTTGAAACATAAGGCGATAATAAAGAATAGATATCCCATCCTATCTTCTCTCCTTCACTATCAGGGTCAGTCGATATAAATACAGTATCAACCTCTTTTGAGACCTCTATAAGATCAATTATTATGTCCTTTTTATCATAAAACTCATCTGAACCACACAAAGGGCAGGAATTATAAGATGTAAACTGCTTTTTACACTTTTTACAAACCTTTATAGTCAGATATTTTGGAATATATCTATTATTCTCTACATCTACCCCATAAAAACCATAATTTTCAGTAGTTATATCATAAATATGTCCCATTATTGAACCAATTATAAGAGTCATACTACCTAAGGAAACCTCATATACATTCATTGATTTTAAATACCTTGTTGTAGGCTTACCTATTAGATTAGCTATTAAATTTGCTTTAGTAGGAGACTCAACAATCATAAGTGCTGTAAATGTTTTATCTTTAATAACTTTTATTTTATTATGTTCTTTCAAGATTTTTATTTTTTCTCTATCTTTATCAATTTGAGAGATTATTTTACTTATATCAACATCATTAAAATTTTTAATACTCCTATCTTCAAGCCACTTTATTCTCTTTTCTAAAAATGATATAAGCCTCCTATCATCTTCCAGTATTATGGAAAGACCTTTAGTAAAACCATCAATACTCAACCTTGAAGTCCTTCCAGAAGCCTGTATATAGGTAGGTACATCTGGTACAAGAAAATATTGACCATCTTTATCCTCTTTAAAGATAACCTCGTTTGTATTTTTCAAAAGTTCAACAATATCATTTCTTTTAATATAATCTTTTGCAAGTAATAGTGAATATTCTACAACTTTTGTATTAAAATAATTCTTTTTTAAAGTTTTTAACTGTCTTTCTATCTTTAATTTATCTTCTCCTTCAGTAACATAAGATAATGCACCCAATAATCTTATAAGCTGAAAGGAATTAATACTATCACCTGAAAAATCAACTTTAAACTTATAAGAAGGTACCCCTACAAAAATTGCATATCGTATAATTTCAGGAAGGTCTATCCCCCTTACAAGAAGACCGTATGATGAAGCAACCCCAATTATAATATCTATTTTACCTTCAGAAAACTCTTCAATAATATTTTTTACATTATCCGATGAAATAACCTTTACTATAAATTCATCTTTTAAAGAATCAAAAATATAATTGGCATACTCAAGCCCTTTATAAATAGGCACAAATATAATTCCACCACTACCAAGCAATTTAATATACTTTCTAAGATTATCAATAGAAAAGCTATCATAAAGGTCAACAACGTTTGAGCCAGACTTTGCCCTTTCACCAATATCAAAAGATAATAAAGCTTTAAATAACTTTACTCTTATACCTTTTGCTTTATTAGTAGCAGTAGATAAAACAAGTATACCAATTTTCTTATTTATACTTAAAGATTCAAGTTGTCTTTTAAGAGAAATATGATTGATTAAAAACTCATTATCACCTGACTTTTTACTAAAAACAAATGATGACTTTACATATTCATAACCCAATTTAATATCATCATCTGAAAAGCCTATAAGTTTTAAAACATATTCTATATTTTTTGATGTTCTTAAAAGTGAATCAGTATCATCAGCAAATACAAAGTCAAAAAACTTATTTTCAACAGATTTAAAGTTACGTGAAAGAAAATTATTAGTAATAACAAGTACATCAAACTTGTTTTTATCAAGCAATTTAAAAAACTCTTTTTTCTTTAAAGGTGTATTGATAAAAGAAGATGAATAAAATAGTATATTTAGCCTTTTATTAATTTTATTTAAGTATTCCTCAATTTTAGCTTTTATATTAAGCAACAAGCTTGTATTTGGAAGAATTATAAGTGATCTCTTTTTTTCGTAAACTGCATAATATAATGCTGTAATAATACCGAATGTTGTTTTACCAATTCCTGTTGGTGCTAAAGCAGTAAAACTCTTATTTTTTAATACCCTCTTAAACCATGACCTCTGAATACTCCATGGCTCAGCAAGTATAAGCTTCTTAAAAAATTTTCTATATCTATTATAATTATCTTTAATGTCTTTTATATCCTTATAATCTTTTAAACTTTTATTTTCAACCAACATTTGATATACATAATCAACGTAATCCTTATTATTGTTATTATTTTCTTCATACTTTTCAAGACATAAACTGCATGGATATTTGTGTATATTTCTGTTATCAGAGTTTATTCCGTGACAATTAGGGCAAAAAAGATCATATAATCCTAAATAATTTTCCATAAAAAACTCCTAAAAGATAAATAAAAAAGTATTCAATTAATTTAAACATTAAAAAATAAAAAAAACAAAAAGATTTAAAAAATTAATAAAAAGATATAAAAATTAAATAATTAAAATTTGAATGTTGTCGAAATATTATATTTAAATTACTTTTCTTAAATCAAGAGGGAGGGAAAATGAGAGTCTATAATCCATATCTTAAACCTTATGATGTGAATCTAAAAATAAACAATAACAAACACATAAGTGATAATCTATATACCAGAAAACCTGATAATGTTGTAGGTTCATTCGGTGAAGCACTAAATAATGCTTTTTCAAATCTTAATGACCTACAGATAAACGCTGAACAACTACAGGTTAAAATGGTAACAGATCCTGAAAGTGTCAATCCTCATGAAGTATCTATTGCACAAACAAAAGCTGAACTTGCTTTATCATTCGCGAAGTCTGTAATTACAAGACTTGTTGATGGGTTTAAAGAACTTCAAAATCTAAGATAACATAAATTTTTAATTTAGAATTTTTAGAATATACCACAATTGGTATATTCTTAGATTTAACATCAATAATATTTTATTTTAGTATTTTTAATTCTATAATAAAAATTTTAAAATTTAAAAATATAGTTAATATATTTTTTGATTACTATTTTAATTTTTGTTATACTTAAATTAAAGAAAAAAATTAAAATGTATATAATTTTATTTTCAATATTAGGGAGGGGGCATTATAATGAATCCAAAGGAGATTATACAAAAATTAAAAGAAGCACTTGGGAAATTAAATCTTACTCAAAAAATAATTGTAGGTAGTATAATATTAGCAATAATTATACTATTCATGGTAATATCTGTATCTTCAACATCATCTGGTAAATATCCACTATATGGTATAAACTATAAAATAAGTGAAAAAGACTTAGAAAGGATCCAAAAAGCATTAAAAGGTATGAATATAGAATTTGAAACTATTGATAATCAGATATTTGTTAAGGATAAAGAGCTTGCAGCAAAAGCAAGAACAGAACTTGGACTTGAAGGTATAATACCTCAGGGAATAAAGTCATGGGAATTATTTGATAATCAACCCTTTACTACTACAGACTTTGAAAGAAAAATAAATGTAAGAAGAGCAATAACTGCAAGTATAAAGCAACATTTAGAAAAATTAGACGAAATAGAATCAGCCGATGTAGTTATATCTTTTGGTGAAGAAAAATATTTTAAAGATGATCTTAATAATTTTCCTCTAACTGCCTCAGTAGTTATAACCCCATCCCCAGGTAGTGATATAACCACAAACAAAAAGAAAATAAAAGGTTTAAGAGACCTTATTGCAAAAGGTGTTGATATGTTAACACCTGAAAATATAGTAATACTTGATAATCAGGGTGATGTATTAACTGATAAATTAACTGAGACAGACGAAGAAGAAAATATAAGACTTGCAAAAGAACAGATAAAAATAAAAGAAAAACTTAGAATGCATTATTATAATGAACTTAAAAAACTACTTGAGAGAGTCTTTACATCAGACAGATTTGACATAAAACTTAATCTTGAGTTAAATTGGGATGTTGTTAAAATGAAAGAGAATCTTTTAAAACCAGTTATAATAAAACCGGACAACCCTGAAACACCTTATGATGATAGTGTAGTTGTGGATTCACTTACAGTAAGTAAAAAAAGTACAAAAGAAACATTTAAAGGTCAGGGTTATATTCCAGAAGGTCCTGCTGGAATAGAGGACCAGGTACCAGCTGGGCTTAAGGAAAAAATGGATAGATACAATGTTTATGAGAAACAGGAGGATATTGAAAATAAAGAGTTTAGCAGGTCAGAACAGGAAATAAGAAAGGCCCCATATGATATAAAAAATATGACTGTTACAGTATTTCTTGATGGTCTATGGGAAAAAGAGAGGGATAAAGAGGGAGATATTATTATAGAAAATGGGAAAATAAAAAGAAAGTTTATACCAGTAGAGGACATAATAGTTAAAAAAGTTGAAGAGAGTGTTAAAGCATATATAGGATTCAATGAAGGTAGAGGAGATAAGGTTGCAGTAAGTTCAATTCAATTTGACAGAACAAAAGAGTTTGAAAAAGAGGATGAGGAGATAAGAAAAGCTGAAAAAATGAGAAAAACAATAATGGCAGTTATAATAGGGTTGATAAGTTTATTTGTAATATCAATAGTATACAAAGCAATAGAAAGAGAGATGGCAAGAAGAAGAAGATTAAGAGAAGAGGAGCTTATAAAACAACAGGAAGCATTAAGATTTGCTGCACTAAAAGCTGCGGAACAGGAATCGGTAGGTGCTGAACTATCACCTGAAGAGAGAGCAAGACTTGAATTACAAGATAATGCTATTAAACTTGCAAAAGAAAAACCAGAAGATGTTGCTAAACTATTAAGAACATGGTTAAGTGAAGAATAAACAATAAGGAGGTAAAAAATGTCACAAGCAGTTGAACAAAAAAAACCAGGGAAAAGGCAACTTACTGGAAAATCAAAAGCTGCAATTTTTATTGTAACTGTAGGCCCTGAAGTATCATCTCATATATTCAAACACTTAAAAGAAGAGGAAATAGAGCAACTTACTTTTGAAATTGCAAGACTTGATAAAATAGATCCATCTGAAAAGGAAAAAGTATTATCTGAGTTTCAAGAATTAATGATGGCTCAGGAGTTTATATCATCAGGTGGTATAGATTATGCAAGAGAGGTATTGGAAAAAGCAGTTGGTACTCAAAAAGCAATAGATATTATAAATAAACTTACCTCATCACTACAGGTAAGACCTTTTGACTTTGTAAGAAGAGCAGACCCAGCACACTTATCAAACTTTATTCAACAGGAGCACCCGCAGACAATAGCTTTAATACTATCATACCTTGAACCTAAAAAAGCAGCTCAAATTTTAAGTAACATTGAGCCAGAAAAAAGGGCAAATGTAGCAAAAAGAATTGCAACAATGGATAGAACATCACCAGATACACTAAGAGAGGTTGAAAGAGTACTTGAAAGAAAGATATCAACAATAGCAAGTGAAGACTTTACAATGGCAGGTGGTATAGACACAATAGTTGAAATACTTAATAATGTTGATAGATCTACTGAAAAGTCCATAATGGAAGCATTGGAGGAGGATGAGCCTGATCTTGCAGAAGAAATCAAAAAGAAAATGTTTGTATTCGAAGATATAGTAATTCTTGATGATAGATCGATACAGAGAGTATTAAGAGAGGTTGACCACCAAGACCTTGCAAAAGCTTTAAAAGCTGTTGACCCAGAAGTACAAGAAAAAATATTTAGAAACATGAGTAAAAGAGCAGCTCAAACACTAAAAGAAGATATGGAATATATGGGACCACTTAGAATGAAAGAAGTTGAAGAAGCCCAACAGAAAATAGTTGGTATAATAAGAAAATTGGAAGAAACTGGAGAAGTAGTTGTTGCAAGATCTGGCGAAGATGAAATAATAGTTTAAAATAGGAATTTTATTATGAATAATAAAATAAAAATAGTATTTTTGTTATTTATTATTTTCTCAATAGAAATGCAATCATGTACCTCAAACGCAAAACCAAAAGAAAAACCAAAAAAAGCTATTATACCAGTTACAATCCATCTTGAAAGTAATTGTAGTAGCAATACTTTTATATTAGAAAAAAATGGTCAAAAAGAGTGTTATGAAAAAAAACCTTTCATAACTGGCGATAATATAAAACTAATCAGCTTAACATCAGGACTTGTAAAAAAATATGACCTTATAATAGAGTTTGACGAACAAGGTACTAAAATATTAAAAGAAGTAACAACAAATAACATTGATAAAAAAGTTACTATAATATTTGATGGAGATGTTATAACAACACCAATCATAAAAATGCCTATTAACAATGGTAAAATAATGGTAACAGGTGCATGGGAAAATGAAGAAAAGGTATATAATTTCGTGAAAAAGATAGAAAAAGATATTGAGCAAAGAAAATAGAATTAATTTCAGCCAAGTTATGTGTTTATATTTCATCAAAATAATAATAAGACAAGTTTTTTACTATAATACTTTAGATACTTAGAATAATACTTAAAAAATATTAACAAATTTGTAATAATTCAAAAAGTAAATATATTAAATTTTTAATAATGTTGACAGAATATAAAATAAAAGGAGATAAAATGAAAAAATTATTACTGCTTACACTTATAACATTAATGCCATTAATAGCAATTGCGAAGGAATATCAAGCAAATCTTGCTGCAACCAGTGGAAATATAAATACACCTTCTGCAGACACAATAGCCAAAAACAATGTTGTATTAAACTCATGGTTATTATTAACCGACAATACTGGATTTTTACCAAGATTATTAATATCTTTTGTTCAAAACTGGGAAATAGGATTTGGTGCTGATTTTCAAAAGCCAAACTCAGACGATCCATCTTATATTTTAAATACAAAATATAAGTTTTATGATTCAAGTTCTATAAAAGCAGCGATTGGTTTTGATTATCAATATAATGTAAATAATACAAATACATGGAATAATTACCAGTTTTACCTTGCATTTACATGGGAAGGATGGGCAAAAACATCAGCAGTAATAGGAAAAACATTTGGAGACTATGCATCAAAGGAAAATATTGACTTTGGCGTCGGTATAGAAAAAATATTGTTATCAGGAGATATTGGTAAATTAGCAATAATTACTGACTTTTCAAATTATCAATACAGAAATAACCCAGCAATACATGGTGCCGGCGAGCTTAATAGAGGTATATTTTCTGCAGGGGTAAGAGTACTTTTTCTTAATAACAGGCTTAACGTAGACTTTATATTTACAGACTTACTAGATAGTACAAGGGAGATGGCAGCATCTTTCTCATTAATCTTAAATTTTTAAACAAAATTAAGGACTTCGGAGAGTTTTTTTATAACAATTTGGTTCTCTCCGAACTCTTTTTTAAATCTATCAGAAGAAAATATCCCCTCTTTAGCTATAAACTTTATACCAAAGCTATAAGCCCTCTCACCATCTTTTATAGAATCTCCAATAAAAATAATATCATTCTTTGAAAGTCCTGTTTTTTCAAGAAAATATTGAAAATGAGCAGAGCCTTTTTCAAATCCTTCCCTATGACCCATAACAACATCAAAAATAAAGTTTTCTTTTTCAAGAAACCTTATTATCACATCTTCAAAATTACCTGATGATATTCCAAGTTTTATACCTCTATCTTTAAGTTTATTAAGAGTAAAAATAGAGTCATCATCAATCTTTTCATTTTCGATACCTTTAAGTTTAAGTTCTTCAAACTCTTTTACAACAATACTATTCATATCTCCACCAGGTTTTATAATCTCCATTTGTCTTACAAAAGCAACACCTGAAGTCTCTATATAAAGTCTTTCAGCCTCCTCTATTGGTATTTTATAGTATTTGTTTATTATAATACCTGCAACTTTTTTAAAATGTTCCATTGTATCAATAAGTGTACCATCAAAATCAACAATAATTCCTTTAATTTTAATCATACAAAATCCTTAAAAAATTTTAAGAAATTAAAATTTATAAAATAAAAATTTAATAATCTTAAATTTCCTTGTTAATTTTAGTTAGTAATTTATAAACAGGAGGAATTTTATGAAAAAAATAGTTCTAACAGTTTTATTGCTATTCTTAGTTATTGCATGTTCTAAGGGTAGTAAAGGAGCAAACACACCACATGATGCTGTAAAAAACATGTATACTTCAATAATTAATGGAAATGGTGGCGATTTTTACGACTCACTATCAAAACAATCAGCAGATAATATGGAAAAAATGTTTAAGGGAATGTTTACTTTCGTACTCCAAATGAGCAAAAACTCAGGAAAATCAGATGAAGAAACAAAAAAAATGGAAGAACTCAACAATTATTCTGGTAGAGAGTTTTTTGTAAAATTATTTGCTCAACCTGATGTAGCTAAGTCTATGAAAGAAAAAAGTGGAAAATTTGAAATAATAGATTCAAAAATAGATGGTGATAAAGCAACAGTAAAAACAAAAACAAATGATCAGGAAGAAGACATAGAAGTAATAAAAGAAAATGGTTATTGGAAAGTCAATCTTAATTTTGAAAAAAATAAATAAACTTTTCTAAAAGCCCTTAACAAAAAGGGCTTTTTATTGGATATTATATTTTTTTAGTTTTCTATAAAGAGCAGTCCTTTCTATATTAAGTATTCTAGCAATCTCTTTTTTATATTTATATCTTGATACAATAAACTCAAGATATTCTTTTTCTTTACATTCTAGAAACTCTTTTAAAGGCATTATATTATGACAATTTGGAATTGAAAGAAAAATATTATTTTTACGGAGGTTTAAAAACTTTATAACATCATCTTTGGTTATTAGTTCAGACTCTGACATGACTGTACACCTTTCAACAAAGTTTTTAAGCTCTCTAATATTACCTGGCCAATCATATTCTATAAGTATTTGTATTGCATCCTTACTTAATTTTATATCTTTACCAGAACTATTTATAAACCTTTCAAGTAATATAGGTATATCATCTCTTCTTTCCCTTAAAGGCAAAAGACTTATATTTATAACATTTAATCTATAAAAAAGATCCTGTCTGAATTTACCATTTGAAATTTCCTCCTCTAGATTCTTATTAGTAGCTGCTATTATTCTTGCATTAAGCTTTTTTACTTGTGTTGAGCCTAAGGGAGTAAACTCTTTATTTTCAATAACCTTTAACAACTTTGCCTGTAAACTTATTGGTATTTCACTTATCTCATCTAAAAATATTGTACCACCTGATGCTGCCTCAAACTTACCTTTTGTATCCTGATATGCTCCAGTAAAAGCACCTTTTTTATACCCGAATAGTTCACTCTCAAGTAAGGTTTCAGGTATTGCAGCACAGTTTATGTCAATAAACGGCCCATGTTTTCTTAAAGACATACTATGAATAGTCTCTGCTACTACCTGTTTTCCTGTCCCATTTTCACCGGTAATAAGTACGGTTGCATCAGTTCTGGCTGCTGTTTTTATAAGTTTATCTATCTCTTCAGAAAACTTTGATATACCTTTGATATATTTCAAAGGAGCTAAATTCTTTTTCAAAATCTTATTTTCTTCCTCAAGAACTTTAAGCTTCAAAGCATTATCTATAACTTTTAATATCTTTTCAATAGAGTCTGTCTTCTGAACATAATCAAATGCACCAAGCTTTATAGCCTCAACAGCAAGTTCAATATCATTTTTGCCTGAAAAAATTATAACTTTTGTATCCAAAAACCTATCTTTGTTCTCTTTTAATACTTCAATTCCACTCTTAAATGGGAGATTAATATCTAAAAGGATAATATCAATCTTATTTTTTAAGATAAGAGGTTCAGCTTTTATCCAGTTTTCAGAAATTAAAACTCTATAAGAGTTTTTCTCAAGAAAATTCTTTATTAACTCTCTTACACTTAAATCATCATCAACAACAAGTATGGTACCTCTATTATCTTTATTCTCCAATGAAAATATCCTGTTTTTTTTCTGTTTTTCTTGTTCCAGTTGCACCAAATAGTGGGCTTTTTTCAAGGTTTGCAATCATTCTTTCAAGCCTAAATAGAATAAGATTTATTTGTGACATTGTCCTTGGAGTATTATAATTTATTGTATCTGTTAAAGTTTTTATATTATTTAGAAGTAAGTTCACCCTTGCTAATGAGTTTCTTACATCATTTGCCATAATAGTATCACTTGTTGCTAATATAGAGTTTATCTGAGCCATCATTCTTTCAATATTTGTCTTTATTGTATTACTTCCAATAACAGAAAATAGACCGCCCTGACTTAATTGCATAGAAAAAATACTAAGATAATAAGTAAGATTAGTCAAGTTTCTCATAAAAGGCCCTTTTGGGTCTAAAACAGAGGTAATATTTTCAAGTAATGGCCCAACTTTATCAAGGAGTGGTATTTTATCATCACTCCCTTTTACTCCCCTTAATGTAAGCAAGAATTCACCTTCATACATATGATTTGATGGTATTACATCCCCCTCCTTTTTTATCGCATAATACTCTGTACCTGGCACCATTTTTATAGTAATGCCCCCTAAAAAACCCAAAGCAGGTGGAATAAAAACTATTGCCGAATCCTCTCTAATTTTATCTATAAACTCACTATATATAAAAAATTCAACCTTAACTTTATTCTCTTTAGTTACAGAAAAGCCTGTTACCTTACCAATAGGGGTATCAGGGCCTAACAATAGTATATCCTGTCCTGAGTTTACATCCTTTACTGTGTTTATAATTGTATAAAAGTTAATTTTAGAATATAGTATTTTCTTTTGTTTACCTAAAAGGATAAATATTGTTAATATCATAAAAAAACCTATGAACATAAAAACAGTTGATATTTTTTCAATCTTTTTCATTATTTATACCCAATAAAACTTTAAAAGCAAATATAAATTATCGCATATTAAATTAAGAAAATTAAATAAACAGTATAGCATTAAAAAATTATAATATATATTAAAATTAACGAATTATATAAAAATAATTAAATCCTAAATTAAAATTTGTAATTACTAACCTTATTATTTTAGTATATTTATTATTTAAATTTTTTAATATCATTTATTTTTATTACAGGGAGAAAATATGAATGAAAAAAGGTCATTTCTAAGAGTCCAAAAAAATTTTTATTTGCAGTTTAAAATAAGAGGAAAAGAGGAAGTATATGAAACAAAAACCTATGACATAAGCCTTGGTGGTATAGGATTCTTTTCTCCAGTTGAAATCCCTGAAAATACAATAATACATATCAGAATGAATGTACCAGGATTTGCAGAAGCTCTTGCTCTAAGAGGTATAGTAAGATGGAAAAAAAAGACAGAAGATAACAGGCTATTTTTAGGTGTAGAATTTTATAATATTGACTCTACAGAAAAAGATATAATCTTAAAGTCTTTAAGAGAGGAAAATACTGTTGAAAATTAAAAACAGGTTATTAATATATCTATTTTTTTTAATAAATATATTTCTACTAAACACGTTAACATACACTGCTAGTAGCAATATAGAGATACTTTTTACTCATAAAGATAATATACTGGAAAAACTAATTGATATTATAAGAAGTTCTGAAAAAAATATTGAAATTGCTGTATTTGAATTAAATCATGAAAGAATAATAGATGAACTTATAAAAGCAAAAAAAAGAGGCGTTGATGTAAATATAGTCCTTGATGATAGAGCTAAAAAAACAAAAGAAATAAAACCACTTTTTAATAATAAAATACCAATAGTATTTGATAATAAAAAATCATACATGCATAATAAAATATTAATAATCGATGATAAAATAGCAATAACAGGTAGCATGAATCTTACATATAATGATATAAACCAAAATAGGAATAATCTAGTTATAGTAAAAAACGAAAAAATAGCAAGAAAATATAAAGAAGAATTTGATGAGATGTTTTACAAAAAAATATTTGGTAAAGGTGAAAAAACAAAAGATTATTATTTTAAAGTAGATGAAGTAGACGTAAATATATTTTTTTCACCTGAAGAAAAAGTTGATCAAATAATAGAAGAATCAATAAATAAAGCAAAAAAAAGTCTATTTATAGCAGCTTTTGCACTAACACATAAAGGAATAATAAAAAAAATAAAAGATTTATCAGAAAAAATTGATGTTAAAATAGTTCTTGACAGACACCAGGCAAAAAATGAAAATAGTATATACCAATACCCAGACTTAAGAAAGTTTATTACACTCTATAACGGAAAAGGTAAAATGCATCATAAATTTATAATTATAGATAATAAAAAAGTGATAACAGGTTCATTTAACTTTTCAAAAAATGCAACTGAAAAAAATGATGAGAATATAATGGTTTTAACCGATAATAAAATTGTTGATATATTCAAGAAAGAGTTTGAAAAATTATTTGAATAAAACCTAAGGGCAAAAACAATGGCTAATGATAAAAAACTAAATAAGGAAAAGTTTGAAGAAGTAAACAATCAAATAAAAGAAATAATTACAGCCTATCAGCAGGATAGATTCTTGATACCAATAGAAAGAAAATTAGCATCACTACACGATAGATTAAAAAAAAGCCTTGGTAACTTTATAGAAAAAGATGAAAATATAAATGATTTGATAACAAAAATGGAAAAATCACTTAATTTTATACTGTCAGGTCAAATTGATTATGTAACAGATACAGATATTGATGATATGAATTACCACATGTTATTATGGAAATTACACCAGTATTTAATAAAAAATATATATCCTACTCTGGAGTAAAAAAATGTGTGGAATAGTAGGTTATACTGGAAATAAGAAAGCAAAAGACATTTTAATAAGTGGCCTTAAAAACCTTGAATACAGAGGGTATGATTCTGCTGGAATATGTTTACAAGAAAATAATGAATTATTAATATTTAAAGATAAGGGGAGAATAAAAAATCTTATTACAATAATAGACGGTCTTTCACCTAATGCGATATCTGGTATTGGTCATACAAGATGGGCAACACATGGTGAACCAAATCAGATAAACTCACATCCACATACAGACTGCAAAAATAGTATAGCAATTGTACATAATGGAATTATAGAAAATTATACAGAAATAAAAAAATTCCTTGAGAGTAAAGGACATATTTTTAAGTCTGAAACAGACTCAGAAGTAATATCACACCTTATTGAAGAGTTTTACGAAGGTGACTTTAAAGAAGCATTCCTTAATATGTTAAAAATAATAGAAGGGGCTTATGCAATATTAGCAATGGATAAAAATACACCAAACACTATAATAGGTGCAAGGAAGGGAAGCCCACTAATACTTGGTATAGGAAACAATGAAAACTTTTTAGTATCAGATCCAAGTGCAATAGTAGGCTATACTGCTAATGTTGTGTATCTTGACGATGGAGAAGTCGTAATAATAAAAAATAATGAGTTTGAAATATTAGATCCTGTTTCAAAAAAGTCTATAAACAAAAAAGTAGAGCATATAAGCTGGTCATTGAAAGAGATAAGCAAAGATGGATATCCTGACTTTATGCTTAAAGAGATATTTGAGCAGCAACAAACAATTAAAAATGCTTTCAGAGGAAGAATATCTATAGAAAATTATGATGTAAAACTCGGTGGATTAAAACTTACACCAAAAGATATACAGGATATTCAAAGAGTATTTTTTATATCATGTGGAACATCATGGCATGCTGGAATATATGCTAAGTATGTTATGGAAGACCTATCAAGAATAATTTCAGAACATGAATATGCATCTGAGTTTAGATACAGAAACCCTCTAATAAAAGAAGACGATATCTTCTTTTTCATAAGTCAGTCAGGAGAAACAGCAGACACATTGGCTGCATTAAAATTAGTAAAACAATTAAATGGACGAGTATATGGTATTACAAATGTAGTTGGAAGTTCAATAGCAAGAGAAGCTGGGCAGGGAGTATATACACACGCTGGCCCAGAAATAGGAGTTGCATCAACAAAAGCATTTACTTCTCAACTTGTTGTAACACTTCTGATAGCACTATACTTTGGTAAATTCAGAAAAACAGTTCCACAGGATAAACTTATAAAAATAATAGAAGACTTAAATAAACTTCCAGATATTGTTGAAAATTTTCTTAAAAAAAACATAGAAATATTAAAGTCTATATCATTTAAATATAAAGATATATCAAATGCACTATACCTTGGAAGAGGCCTTAACTTCCCCATAGCTCTGGAAGGAGCACTTAAACTAAAAGAGATCTCTTACATACATGCTGAGGGCTATCCTGCAGCTGAAATGAAACATGGCCCAATAGCTTTAATAGATAAAAACTTTCCTGTATTCGTAATAGCAACAAGAGAACTATACGAAAAAGTAATATCAAATATAGAAGAGGTAAAAGCAAGGGGTGCAAAAGTAGTTGCAATAGCAAATGAGGGTGATAAAAAAATAACAAAACTTGCTGATGATGTTATATTTGTTCCAGAACTCGAATATCATGTACAACCAATTATAAATGTTATTCCATTACAGCTTATAGCATATTATATAGCAAGTTTTAAAGGTAAAGATGTAGATAAACCAAGAAACCTTGCTAAAAGTGTAACTGTAGAATAAAAAGTTAAACCTTTAAAAATTAAACAAAAAAATATATATAAAATTTTATTACTAATTTTTTTTATCAAAATTTTCTAGAATAATCGTTCAATTACAAAATTAGTCTTTAAAATTATTATATTAAATCTTTTGGGTTAAAAGTTTTAAAAAATTGTTCAGTTAATAAAGATTTTATCCACTCCTTAAAATTTCATATATTCAATTAGCTTTATTAATAGTGGTTAGCATGTCGATTTACTCTAAAAAGTTTTAAAAAATAAATTTTTAAGAATAAAATCCATAATTCACAAATTTATGAACAATTTATCACAAAAAATATTGAATAAAAATCTGAAAATACTGATTGAAAATCAAAACAAACATAAAATAAAAAGGGGCACTCCCCCTTTTAAAAGAATAATATATTTTTAATACCTTCTTTCTCTTGAAAAACCTCTGTCTCTTCTAAAAGACCTATTTTCATTTTTTGGTTTTGCTATATCTACCCTCATTTTTCTTCCTTTAAACTCAAACTCATTAAATCTTTCTTTTGCATCATTTGCTTCTTCTTTTGTTTCAAGTTCAACAAAACCAAAACCTTTTCCTTCAATTACTCTAACATCTTTTACAGTATAATTTTCCTCAAAAAATACTCTTAATTCTTCATTTGTAACCGAGTAATTTAGATTTCCAACATAAAGTTTGTTTGACATTATAATTTTCCTCCAGAAAATAATTATTATTTGGTAAGTGAGTTTTAGTAAAGATTAATCGCAAGTATGACTTCTTTAGATTACTCTTAAGATAAAACAACTTACAGTATTTAAATATAACAAAAAATTAAATAAAAGTAAATATTTTTTTAATTAAATAAGGGGAAAGTTAATTCCCCCTTATATTATAGACCCATTTTATCTTTTTTAAATATTCTAGTATCCATAATCTTTGGTGACTTTATTATTGGTTTAAAGTCCATATGTGTTAATATATCTTTTTCTATATCTATACCAGGTGCAATTTCAATAAGTTCAAGTCCTTCATCAGTTAATTTGAACACTGCTCTCTCTGTAATATAAAGTACTGGCCTTTTAACTTTTTTTGCATATTCACCACTAAAAGTTATATGTTCAACATTTCTTACAAACTTTCTTGTCTTTCCTTCCTGTACTATTTTTAATTTAGTATCTTTTACTTCAACCTGTAAATCACCTGCAGTAAATGTACCAAGGAAGAAAACTTTTTTAGCATTTTGTGTTATGTTTATAAAACCACCTGCACCTGCAAACCTTGGTCCAAACTTACTTACATTAATATTTCCAAACTGATCAACCTGAGCAAGCCCTAAAAAAGCAAGGTCAAGTCCCCCACCATCATAAAAGTCAAATTGATAGGGTTGGTCAACTAATGCTTCCATATTAGAAGAAGCACCAAAACTTAAACCACCTGCCGGTACTCCCCCTATTGGTCCTGGTTCAACAGTAAGAATAAAATTATTTAATATTCCTTCCTCAGCTGCAACAACCCCAACTGCTTCTGGCATTCCTATACCAAGATTAACAACAGAACCCTCAACAAGCTCCATTGCAGCTCTTCTTCCAATTATCTTTCTTTCATCAAGCGGTAATGGAGTTATAGCAGATAATGGTATTTTTATCTCACAGCTATAAGCAGGATTATATTTTTCTGAAAATGTTTGCCAGTGATTTTCTGGCTTAGCAACAACAATAAAATCTACAAGAATTCCTGGTATTTTTACATCTCTTGCAGCCAAAGATCCTGCTTCAGCAATTCTTTCAACCTGAACTATAACAATCCCCCCTGAGTTTTTAGCTGCTTGAGCCATAGAAAGATTCTCAAGTGTAAGAGCCTCTTTTTCCAGTGTAACATTTCCCCTTGTATCCGCTGTTGTACCCCTTAATATAGCAACATCTATTGGTATAGACTTATAAAAAAGATACTCTTTACCATCAATCTCTATAAGTTTTACGATATCCTCTTTTGTCCTTTCATTCATTTTCCCGCCACTTATTCTTGGATCAACAAATGTTCCAAGTCCAACATGAGTAATATGCCCTGGTCTTTTACCAGCTATAGCTCTAAAAAGGTGTGATATACACCCCTGCGGAAGGTTATATGCCTCTATTTTGTTTTCAAGTGCCATTTTACCCAACTTTGGTGCAAGCCCCCAGTGACCGCCAATCACTCTTTTTACAAGTCCTTCATATGCAAGGTGATTTAATCCTTTCTCTTTACCATCCCCCTGACCAGCAGCATATATCAAAGTAAGATCCCTTGGTTCTCCAGTTTCAATAAACCTCTTCTCTAATGCTATCGCAATCTCCTCTGCAAAACCATTGCCAACAAAACCTTCTGTTGCAACAACATCACCAGACTTTATGTTTTTAACAGCCTCTTCAGCAGACACTATTCTAGCTTTCATTTTAAACCTCCTGAGAAGAAAATAAAAAATACAAAAAAGCCCCCAGAAGAGGGCTCATAATCTAAATAAAGTAAGATAATTAGAGTTTAAATATTGGTTTTATAGGTTCAGGTAGATTATCACCTGCAGAACCTTTAGTAAACAATGATACAAAAACAGTTGCTGATATTGAAACAACTATTGAGAGTGTGTAATATGGGAAAGGTAGTTTATATATACCTGTTCTATCAAGTATTGGTAGGAGGATATTTAAGAGTATTGCAAGAATTATACCTGTTAGTACACCCTCTCTACTTGTTCTTTTCCATAATAATCCAAGTGTAAGTGTTGGGAAGTTAACAGATGCAAAAAATCCCCATCCTATTGTACCTAATATAGCAACCATATCGGTTCCCCAATAAGCAAATCCAATAGACAGTAATGCTATTAAAATCATTATTACTCTTCCCCATGCTATCTGTTTTTCTTGTGATAATTCAACACCAAAAGAACCTAATATATCTCTAGTAATACTTGAAGATGCTAAAGTTAAAAAGTAACTTGCTGTGGATATTGTAGCAGCAAAGAGTGAGGCCATAACTAATGTAGAAATTATTGGTGACTCAAGTGCATTTAAAAAAACAAAAGCAGCATTATCAGCCTTTTGAAGTGGTTCTATCCTACCCTGAGCAAGCAAATATAGAGCACCATATCCTACTAGGATCCATACAAGTGATGCCATAGCATAAGTTACACCACTTAAAAGACCTGCCTGCTTTAGTCCTTTATAGCTCTTAACAGTATACATCTTACTTAACATTGTTGACTGAGACATTACAAATACAAAAAATACAATTGTAAATGTTATTATTGTCTGTAATGGTGCAGCACCAATACCATCAACATATTTTGTTCCAAGGTTTTGAGCCTGGGCAATAGAGACCATAGCATCACCTTTAGTTAATATGAAGAAACCAATCACAACAGCAAAAACACCTATAAGCATTATTAAGCCTTGAAAAGCATCTGTTACTATACTTGCAGCCATACCTGCTTTTAATAAGAATATAAGCATTACACCCATAAATATGACTATTGCCCATGTTTCAGATACACCCAACATCTGAGCAAGAGTCATTGCCGCACCTTTCATCTGAGATGAAAGATATGCAATTGCTGCTATCAATAGGCCAAAAGCAAATATTGCTCTTATTGCATTACACTGATATCTTACCCTTGCTATGTCAGGTAATGTTGCAACAGATGTAACTTCTGCCATAGCTCTCATTCTTTTACCTAATATCCAGTATGCATAAGCAAAACCAGGTCCACATGCAATAGTCATCCATATAGAAGAGAAACCCAATTTATAAACAAGCCCTGGCCCCCCTACAAACCCAAAAGCACTCATCAATGCAGCCATTGAAGCAAGCCCAATAGTTATTGGACCAAAAGACTTTGTTCCACCAAAAAAACCCTCCGCTGTTTTAGCCTTCTTTGATGCCCATACTCCTAATAAAACAGATATTAATAAAAACATTATAGTATAAATCACAGTAAAAGTACTTGTTTCCATGTATTCTGTTAATTTTTTGTCCTGAGCAAATACAGAAGAAAAAGCGATAATATTAAACAAAATAATTCCTAATATTTTACCCAATTTCATAGTTCACCCCCTATTTAAGTTTTTGATATTTGCTTACTTCATTAAGAAAATCATTCCACTCTTTTTCATCAACACTCTCATCAAAAAATAGAACATATGATAAAGCAGTAGTAAGAAGATTTCCAATCCAAAAAATAAGTAGAGCAGCTGCCATAGAAGGATGCATACCTAAAATAAAATCAGAAGGATCAACAGATATTCCTCTATAACTTAAAACAAGATAAAAAGAGACAACCCAAACAATAAAAAGAGTTATAGCAGGATAAAATAATGGGACAGGTGATTTTACTTCATTTCTCTTTTCAATTCCCATCAATAAATAGAAAAATACAATAAAAGGCATTACAAAGAAAGTAATTTTTAGTAGATCCTCATTTTTAGACCAGCTGGCTATCAAAAGCCATATCCAGAGAATAGCATTGACCACATGTAATATGGTCTTTGCATTTTCACTTAACTTAATTTTCATCAAGACACCTCCAGTTATTTTTTTGTTAACAAGCAATTACATTATAGTCAAAAATTGTTCCAAAATATAAATATTTGATAATCAATACTTTATATATATTTAAAAAAGATAGTGTCCCTATTTTAGACATATAGAAAAATAAAAACTAAAGTAAAAGATAAACAATAATAATAAAAATGTATGAAAACACAATGAATTTAATTTGTACCTATTAGTGTCTATATATTAGACATAATGTTTGTCTACTTTATAGACATTAAAACAAGATTTATAACTCAATTCCAAAGTCTTTTATCTTTTTGTATAACAAGCTCCTTGCTATTCCAAGAAGTTTGGCAGCTTTTTTCTTGTTCCCGTTAGCTTTATTCAAAGCATCTATTATCAATTTTTTTTCAAGCTCAAATATAGATGTTTTATATTCCTTTATATTATTATAACGATTATAATAATTTTTATCTAAATCTTTTACATTTTTACTAAGTTCAAAGTTTAAAATATAACCTGGTATATCTTTAAGCCCTATCTTATATCCTTCAAGAGATACACTTACAGTTTCAACTACATTTTTCAATTCTCTAACATTACCTGGCCATGAATATTTTTCAAGTATATTATAAACCTCTTCATCAACTGCTATATCGCAGAATCCTATATTATCCATGTATTCTTTTAAAAAATAATCAAATAAAAGTCTTATATCTTCAACCCTCTCTCTTAAAGGTATCATATTAATTTGAAAAACTGATAGTCTATAATAAAGGTCTTCTCTGAACAAACCTCTTTCAATAAGTTCTTTAAGGTTTTTATTAGTTGCAGCAATTATCCTTACATCAACACTAATAGGTTTAGTCCCGCCTACTCTTTCAATTTCTCCTTCCTGGATAACTCTAAGAAGTTTTGCCTGCATTTTTAAAGGAAGGTCTCCTATCTCATCAAGAAATAGAGTACCACTGTTTGCAATTTCAAACTTTCCTTGTTTTAAGTCTTTTGCACCTGTAAAAGCACCCTTTTCATAACCAAAAAATTCTGATTCAAAAAGCTCTTCAGGAATAGCACTACAGTTTATTCTTACAAAAGGTTTATTACTCCTTGGACTAGCCAGGTGTATTGCATGAGCAATAATCTCTTTTCCTGTCCCACTCTCCCCAGTTATAATAACGTTTGAATTAGTTACTGCAATCTTCTTTGCTCTTTCAATTATCCCAATAACCTCCTTACTTCTTGTTTTTATAAATCCAAAATCATATTTAGCTGACCAATCTGAATTTTGAGACTCTTTATAATATGCAAGCTCTTTTTCTATCTTCTCTATCTTTTTTAAAAATTGAGCAACCTCTATTGAGTTCCTAAAAAGTATTAGTCCTATAACCCCTATAAACCTGCCGTTATCAAAAAGAGGTATTCTACTTACAAGAAGTGGTTTTCCCTTTGTTTCCCAAACATAACCAATTTCAGGTTTTTTTGTTTCAGAAACTATAGGTATTCTGCTCTCTTTTATAACATCTTTTATATATTTACCTATACTCTCATCTTTATTTACTTCAAGAAACCTTGCATAATTTGAGTTTATATATATAACATTATTATTTTCATCTGTTATAACAATCCCATCATAAGCCTGTTCAAACGCATTTAAAAAATATTTAAACAACTTTTCTGATGGTATCTTATTTTCACTAATATCTTCAACTTTAATAGCAATATTATTATTTAAGTCAGAGATCTTTGTTAAAAAATAAATTTTATCATCGTATTTTATAGTCTCAGAGTTTTTATCAGATAATGCAAACTCTCTTAATACTTCAATAAAGTTATATTCTTTAGACTGGGTAAATATAAGATTATAATTTTTGTCAAAAACAAAAAGCATAATAAAACCTAAAAATATATTATATGTAAAATACCTTTTATAAGTATTCCTATTATACCACCCATTATTGCTTTTTTTAAGACTCTAGAAGTTTTAGAACTACTTGCAAGTATAGCAACACCAACAGGATCAAGTGGATTAATAACAAACCCTGCTATTCTGTTAAGGTCAAGACTATTTAAAAGACCTTTATCCATTAAGTCGATAGTAACTCCCATCATTGCAGTACCACCTGCAATATACTTTGTAACCACAGGTAAAACTGTTATAGAAGGTATTCCTAAATGAGAAAACACTGGTTTTAAAACACTTTCAAGAAACTCTATAAAACCAATACCCTTAAGAACATTTACTATAAATAATGCGATGATTATCATTGGAATAGAGTTTAAAGCAAGTCTGAAACCCTCCGCACCCGAGTCCATAATTATTCTCAATATTTTTTCATTTGACTTTTGATAATTTATTTTTTTTAAGAGCTTAAGAGAATGGTCCCCCATATTTCTTGTAAGTAAATGGTAAGTTATCATACCGGTCAAAAACATAGATATTAAAGCAAAAAAAATTGTTATACCAAGATTCAATCCCTTTAGTGTCAATGGAAAAGTAGCATTTGCCTGAGGCATTGAAAATATTACAGCAAGAACTGCTGCAACCTCTCTTTCTGATATCGAATCATCTTCTTCCATTATAGCAAGTGTAGCAAGGGGAGCAGCAAAGTTTACAAAAAGTATCTGAAGAACAGCAAAAAGTCCTATAGCAGGTAAACCTGAAAAAAACATAACAGGAGAAGTAATAAATGCGATTTTTACTAATATCCCTTTTTTTTCAATAAGTCTCATAAAAGCCATCATTACAACAAGAATAGGAAGTAATATGTATACACCAATCTCAAAACCTGTTTTACCAGATGTTTTTATAATATCTATTATCCACATGATATTACCTTATAAATTTTTTTATTACTTCGATCAGTGTATCCTCATCAAAAGGCTTAATTATCCAGCCAGATGCTCCAAGTTTTTTAGCTTTTTGCATTAACTGTATTTCTGTTTCAGTTGTTAGCATTACTACTGGAATAAACTTAAAATTATCTTCGTTTTTTACCCATTCTAAAAACTCAAGCCCATCCATATTAGGCATATTAATATCACAAATTATAATATTCGGTTCAAATCCAGCCTTTAATATATTAATTGCTTCTTTACCATCAAAAGCATGTTCAAACTCAAATCCATTTTTTGTTATTATACTCTCAGTGTTTGCTTTTATAACATTAGAGTCATCAATTACAAGTACTCTTTTCATAAAATAACCCTGTTAAAATTTATTCTATACAAAATTTAAAATATTTAATTCAAAATATTAATAAAATAAACTTAAAACTTAAATTTTAATCTACAAAAATAATTTTCAATATTAAAACACTTTTTTATAAATAAAATTTTAAAAAATGACAAAACTTAAAAAGGATAAATCAATGAAAGATATGACAAAAGGTAGTATAATATCAAATATAATAAACTTCAGTATTCCACTTATATTAGGCAATATTCTTATGCAGTTCTACAATATAGTTGATGCCATTATAATTGGAAAATTTGTAGGTAAGGAGGGATTGAGTGCAGTAGGTGCAAGTTTTCCTATAATATTTTTAATAATTGCTATGATGTTTGGCTTTACAATGGGAGCAACAATTCTTGCTTCACAGTTTTACGGTGCAAAGAATATTGAAAAACTTAAAAAACTTAATGGTACTCTATATTATTTTTTATTCCTGTTTTCACTAGTTATAACAATAGCAGGAACCTTATTATCAAAAAACATTTTAAAACTTATAAATACACCTGATAACATAATAGAAGATGCTACAAAATACCTAAGAATAAACTTTTTAACAAGTGTATTATTGATTGGATTTCATGGACTTTCAAGCACATTAAGAGGGATAGGAGATTCAAAAACACCATTATATTTGCTTATATTCTCTAGTCTACTAAATATAATACTTGATCTTTTATTTGTAGTTTATTTTAACTGGGGTATTGAAGGTGCGGCATGGGCTACAGCTATCTCAGAAGGAATAGGCTTAATCACTGGAATAATAATCCTTGAAAAAAAGAACTCTATATTGAAAATAGATATAAAATATCTTAGACTTGATTTTAAATTACTTAAAATAATCCTTAAATTAGGAATACCTACTGGAGTTCAACAGATAGCAGTTGCTCTTGGTTTTGCAGGACTTACAAAAATTGTTAACAACTTTGGTGTTGATGCATTAACAGCATTCACAGCAGCAGGTAGAATTGATTCTTTAGCAATGATGCCTGCTATGAGTTTTTCAGCAGCACTATCAACATTTACAGGACAAAATATTGGAAAAGATGATATAAAGAGAGCTAAAAAAGGTATAAGTAAAACTCTACTTATATCAATTACTTACTCTTTTATAATAGTGATAATAGTAAATATTTTTGGTACTGATATAATTAAACTATTTAATAATGAAATCAATGTAATAAACATAGGTCATCAATACCTTGTAATAGTAACATCATTCTATATAGCATTTTCTATTATGTTTGTATTCCATGGTTTTTTAAGAGGTGTTGGAGATACATTGATCCCTATGTTTATAACAATAATATCTTTATGGGCATTAAGAATACCAATTTCATATATATTGTCAAAAAAAATTGGAGTAGTAGGTATATGGTGGGGAATACCTATTGCCTGGGTTATGGGAGCAATACTATCATTTTTATATTATAAATTAGGTAAATGGGAAAATAAAATAACAATAAAGAGATTTGGAAAAGAAAAGGTAGAGCAGATAGAAATTGCAGCAAAAGTTGAAGCATTAGAGTATGATAAAGAAAAATTATAAAAATTAATTTTAAAAATTTTATTAAAAAATTTTATATTTAATTAAATTTTAATACACTTCATAAAACTTGGAGAGGTGCTGGAGTTGGCCGAACAGGACCCCCTGCTAAGGGGTTGTACCGCCAAAAGCGGTACCGAGGGTTCAAATCCCTCCCTCTCCGCTTAATCAAAATACATAAATGGAAATAGTAGAAAATATAAATAAACTTTCAAGAGAAAAAATCCCGTTTATCTTTATAATAGACTTTGAAATGGAAAAACCTCTTTTATTTTCCATGAATGAACTGCCAGAAAACATATTTTTCAAGATAGGTAATATCCAAAAAATACCTGATACAAATATTAAAACTATTCCAGAAAAAATAAAATTATTTATAAAACCTATAGAATATGATAAATATTTAAAGAAAATAAACATAGTACAGGAAGAAGAGAGAAATGGAAACTCATACCTTACAAATCTTACATTCAAAACTAAAATAGAGACTAATATTCCTTTAGAAACAATTTTTATACTAGCAGAAGCTAAATACAAAATATTACTACAAGATAATTTTTTAGTGTTCTCACCTGAAACATTTATAAGAATAAAAGACGGTTATATATACTCATACCCTATGAAAGGCACAATAGATGCATCCATAGAAAATGCAGAAAAAATCCTATTGGAAGATCAAAAAGAAATAGCTGAGCATATAACGATCGTGGATTTAATAAGAAATGATTTAAATAGTGTATCTGAAAATGTAGAAGTTATAAAATATAGATACATAGAAACTATTAAAACTAATAATAAAAAAATATTACAAACAAGTAGTGAAATAAGAGGCAAATTACCTGAAAATTATTATTCAAACCTTGGAGAAATAATATTTAAATTATTACCTGCTGGTTCCGTATCTGGTGCTCCAAAAAAGAAAACAGTTGAAATAATAAAAAAAGCAGAAAATGAGAAAAGAGGATACTATACAGGTGTATTTGGCTATTTTGATGGGAAAAACTTAGACTCATGTGTTATGATAAGATACATTGAAAAAGTTCATGATAAAATATACTATAGAAGTGGTGGTGGAATAACAGTCTACAGTGATCCTAAAAAAGAATATCAAGAACTATTGGATAAAATATATGTACCAATTCATAGAAACAATACGATATGAAAACAACAAAATTATAAACTTAGATCTACATCAAAAAAGAGTAAATAAAGTATTTAAAGTCTTTTTTCCCTATAATACTCCATTAAACCTTGAAAAAGAGTTAAAAAAAATAGATAAACCAGATAATAAAGACAGATATAAAATAAGAATAGTATACTCTAATGAAATTATAAAGATAGATATAGAAAAATACAGAATAAAAAATATAGACAAAATATTCGTAATAGAATGTAATAATATTGATTATAAATATAAATCAGTCGACAGAAATATATTTAATGAGTTAAAAAAAGATAAAGATGAAATAATAATAGTAAAGAATGGTTACCTAACAGATACAACTTATACAAATATAGTATTATCAGATAGAAAAAAACTTATAACACCAAATACACCACTACTTGAAGGCACAAAAAGAGAAGAATTACTAATAAAAGGAATAATAATAGAAGAAGAAATAAAACTTAAAGACTTAAAATTTTTTGACAAAATTTTCCTTATAAATTCTATGTTAGACTTAGGTGATATTGTTATAGATAAAAATAAAATAGTAATTCAATAGAAATGTGGAGGGAATATCCCTCCATCTAATTTAAAAACTTATTCTATTTTTTCTTTGGTGGCATAACAACAGCTTCGCCATCCATAACAATTTTTCCTTCCTGATTTTCACAGTATGTTCTGAAAACAACTCTATTTTTTTCTGTATTTACCTCTTTTGCTTCAACTATAGCAGTTATAGTATCACCAATATATACAGGTGCAAGGAACTTTGAAGTCTGACTTATATATATTGTACCAGGGCCAGGTAGTTTCATTCCAAGAACAGCTGAAACTAAACTACTTGTTAAAGCACCGTGTGCAATTCTCTTTTTAAATATTGTATTTTTTGCATATTCTTCATCTATATGTGCAGGATTTGCATCTGTTGAAACAGCAGCAAACATTAATATATCTGCCTCAGTTATAGTCTTTCTTATAGCTGCCTTATCACCTACTTTTATATTATCAACTGTAACTCCTATTATCTCCATTAATTTCCTCCATATTATTTATTTTTTAGCTCTTCAATAAGAGCAGGTATAACCTCTTTTATTTCTCCAACAATGCCATAATCACATACTTTGAATATTGGTGCATTAGGGTCTTTGTTTATTGCTATTATTGTTCTTGATGATTGCATACCAGCCAAGTGTTGTATTGCACCAGATATACCACATGCAATATATAGTTCTGGTTTAACAGTTTGTCCAGTTTGTCCAACCTGATGGTCTTTTGTTATATAACCAGCTTCAACAGCAGCCCTTGATGCTCCTACCTCACCCCCTAAAACCTTAGCAAGTTCCTCTATAAGTTTGAATCCCTCTTTTGAACCAACTCCTCTACCACCTGCAACTATTACCTTAGCTTCACTTAATGAAACAGCTTTTTTAGCCTCTTTTACAACATTAAGCACTTTAACCTTGGATTCTATCTTAGGTATATTTAATTTTTCTACTTTCCCAGTTCTACCTTTTTCATAATTTTTTTCCATAACACCTGGCCTTACAGTTGCCATTTGAGGCCTATGATTAGGGCATATAATAGTTGCCATTACATTACCACCAAATGCAGGTCTTGTCTGAAGCAATAACCTTTTTTCCACATCAACATCAAGAGATGTACAGTCAGCTGTAAGCCCTGTTCCAAGTCTTGCTGAAACTCTCGGAGCAAGGTCTCTACCTATACTTGTTGCACCTATTAATACTATTTCTGGTTTTAATTGTTTTATCGCCTCAGTAAAAACATGAGCATAATGATCAGTTGAATAATAGTTATAATCTTTATCATCAACAACATAAACCTTATCAGCTCCATATTCAAATAAAGCATCTGCTAATTTTTCTATCTTATGTCCCACCAAAAGTGCACTAACTTCAACATTTAATTTATTTGCTATTTTTCTTGCTTCACCTAAAAGCTCAAGTGCAACATTCTGTAAATTTCCCTCTCTCTGTTCAGCAAAAACTAATACTCCTCTATAATTTTCCATATTTTACCCCCTAAATTAAGTGCCTTTCTTTTAATTTTGCTTTAAGTTTTGATGCAGACTCTCTCGCATTACCAGTTAATATTTCCCCTTGTCTTTTTATAGTAGGTGAAAAACTTTTAAAAACCTGAGTAGGTGAACCTTTAAGTCCCAACCTATTTTGGTCTACATCCAATGAATTTGCACCAAGTAATGTAATAAGAGAGCTTTTATTGGCAAAAGCATTAGCAATATTAGCAACATTAGGGTATCTTGGAGTATTAAGGTCTTTTATTGCTGTAAGTAAAACAGGAGTTTCAACCTCAACCTCATAATAACCATTTTCCAGTGCTCTTTTTATTTTAAGCTTTTTCCCCTTAATTTCAACACTCTTAACATAAGTTACCTGTGGGATTCCAAGCATTTCTGCAATTTGAGGACCAACTTGAGCAGTATCACCATCTATAGCTTCTCTACCAGCAAAAATAATATCAAACTCCCCTATTTTCTTTATAGCTGAACTTAATGTATATGAAGTAGCCAATGTATCAGCACCAGCAAAGAGTCTATCAGTAACATGATAAGCTTTATCAGCTCCCATTCCTAAAGCTTCTAATAATATTTTTTCAGCTTGAGGTGGCCCCATTGTAATAACTGTAACAGTTGCACCTGTTTGTTCTTTTATTTTTAAAGCTTCCTCTAAAGCGTGCTTATCATCAGGATTCATGATACTTGGGATACCTTCCCTTATCAAAGTACCTGTTTTTGGATCTATTTTTATTTCATTTGTATTTGGAACCTGTTTTATCAAAACTATTATATTTTTTATATCCATTTCATCCTCCTACTTTAAAACATTTGCTGCAATTACCATTTTTTGAACTTCTGAAGTACCTTCATATATCTCTGTAATTCTTGCATCTCTATAAAACCTTTCCACAGGATAATCTTTAGTATAACCATAACCACCAAACAATTGAATAGCTTTATGAGAAACAAAAGTAGCTGTCTCTGATGCATAAAGTTTTGCCATTGCAGCTTCTTTACTAAAAGGTTTTTTAGCATCTTTTAATCTTGCTGCATTATAAACAAGTAGTCTTGCTGCTTCAACCCTTGTAGCCATTTCTGCTATATACCACTGTAGACCTTGATTGACAGCTATAGGTTTTCCAAATTGTTCTCTCTCTTTTACATATTTGATAGATTCATCTAAAGAGCCTTGAGCAATACCAAGTGCCTGTGCTGCTATACCTATCCTTCCACCATCAAGTGTCTGCATAGCTATTCTGAACCCCATGCCAGGTTGCCCTAAAATATAATCTTTTGGTATTCTAACATCTTCAAGTATTAATTCACCTGTACTTGAACCTGATATACCTAATTTTTCTTCAATTTTACCTATCGAAAACCCTTTCGTATCAGCAGGAACAATAAAAGCACTTATACCTTTAACACCAGCTGCAGGATCAGTCATAGCAAATATTATATACAGATCAGCATATTTTGCGTTGGTAATAAAAACCTTAGTTCCATTTAATACCCATTCATTACCATCAAGAACAGCTCTTGTTTTCTGTGCCCCAGCATCAGTACCAGCACCAGGTTCAGTAAGACCAAAAGCACCAAGATATTTTCCACTTGCAAGTGGTCTTAAGAACTTTTCTTTCTGTTCCGGTGTACCAAAACTAAGTATTGGACTACAAGCTAATGATATATGTGCTGATAATATAACACATGTAGTTGCACAATACCTCGCTATCTCTTCAAGAGCAATAATGTAAGATAGATAATCACCACCGGATCCACCTAACTCTTTAGGGATTGAAAGCCCTAAATACCCCAACTTTTTTAACAGTTCAACATTTTCTACCGGAAACCTATGTTCCTTATCAATCTCCTCTGCCCTGTTTTTAAACTCTTTTTCAGTTATTTCTCTTGTAACCTCTCTTATCATCTCTTGGAAGGGCGTTAAATTATATGACATTTTTTCCCCCTCTATTTTAAACTTTTATCAATAAAAATTAATAAAGTAAGTTAATAATTCAAACTAATTAGTTTAATTTTTTACCATAAAATTTATCTTATGTATTATAGTTTACTCTAAAAATAAAAGAGATAAATTTTTAGATTTATTTAAAATTTTATTTTGAAGGTAATCTTAAATTATAGATATGATTATAAATTAAACTATTATCTTTTGCATTATAGACTTTATAAACGTCAGGTAAATTATTGTATGGCCAGCCCTGTTTTATATATTTATCATGTGCTTTAAAATAGACAATATCTGTATATATACCATTCCAGAAATAACCAGTCTGATATATTTTCTCAGGTGTGTAATAATACCAATAATAGTACACAAGTCTATTTTTCTGATATAACTCTTCAGCAATTATCTTATCTTTATAGTAGTATATTTTCCAGTAATTTTCAAGAAATAATGTATCCTCTTTACTAACCTTTTTATATATCTTTATATTTAAAGAATCATCATATCTGACTATCTCTTTAACATAATCTATCCTATCATAATAAACTGATGAATATAAATGTGAAAAATTAAGAAAAATAAAAAGTAAGAAATAAACTCTATAAGGCAAAAACATTTACCTCTATTCTGTGAATACTTCTAAATAATTCATTTTCTATATACATTAATACTCTTGAAAGCATTGATTCAGCTATCTTTTTATCATTAGACACAGCAGTAACACCAATAGTAGCTTTACTTAAAATATTTGAGTCACCAACTTCATTTATAGATATTCTTGAAAACTTAGAAACTGTTTTATGTATAATACTATTTATCACACTTCTTCTTTCTTTAAGACTCATACAATCACTTGTATCAAACTCAATATAACCTGCTGCAATATACATTACCACCAATTTACAATCTCTCCTCTACATGTGAGTTTATAATCTCTTCAGCCTTTTTTATAAAATCTTTATTACCTGTCTCCTCATAATTCTTTATCAAAGACTTAACATTTTCAATTATTTTATAATGCTTATCAACATAATCAATCAACTTATTAAAAGTATCAGCAAGGTTTTTAAACTCATCCTTTTTTCTAAGTGTAACCCTGAAGTTATGGGCACCATTAATTATTTTCAATATACTTTTTTCTATTCTATACACAGGCCCTGCAAGTTTATGAGAATAAAAAACAGCAAGTATTGCTGCAATAACTATAAACAATATAACGCTTAGAGCAACCACTGGAACTGAAAGCAAAAATCTATCAGTAGGTATAAAAGGACTATTCTCTCTTAAAATAAGATTTATCATTTTAAGATTATTATTAATGACAGCATGGTGCAATGCAGTAAATCCATCTTTATCTTTGTAATTAATATTAACACCCTGATGAATAAGAGACTTTGTTCTTTCAAGATCATTTGTCTTAACTGCATCTATAAAGTCATCCTCCATTTTACCATAACATACAAAGCTTAAAAATAACAAAAAAATAATAATCTTATTTCTCATATTAATATCCCTCTATTCAGACTGATAATAAGTATATAAAATTTTAATAATATTGAAATTTTTAGTTTCCTGAGCAAGCTCAAGACAAGACTTTCCACTATTATTTACTATTGCAGGATCAGCACCATTCTGGATCAAAATTTTAACAAAATCAGTATTCATAAGTGATATTGCTAAATGGAGTGGAGTATTTCCATCTTTATCCTGAAAGTTTATTTTATCTTTATTTGCTTTAATCTCTTTTAATAAATTATCTTTATCACCCAATATTATATACCAAGCTATAGGTGAAGATAAATATGAATTGATATAAGAATACATTGGAGTAAATCCCTCGTTATCCTTTATTGAAGGAGATGCCTTTTGACTTAAAAGTAAATGTATTGCATCAACTCTACCATAAGTTGCTGCTATATGTAAAGGAGTCCTCCCTTTATCATCAGTAACATTAATATCATATTTTCCTTCAGCAATAAGTCTTACCATCTCTTCAGTATCTTCAATACCTGCAAACCAGTGAAGTGGTGATGACTTATATTTATCAATATATAGATCAATTGCCTTTTTACCCTCTTTATTTGTTTGATTTATTCTTATTCCATTTTCTATATAGATCCTTGCAAGGTCAAGCCTATCCTCCAGTGCTGCAATATGTAGGATAGTATTCCCTGAATTATCGGCTATATTAATATCGGCCCCTTTTTGGATTAAAATATTAACTATTTTACTATCTTTTGCATAAAATATTGGAGTTTTACCATTTTTATCTCTTATATTATAGTCAATTCTATTATCGCTACCAACCTCTATAAGATACCTATATAAGTCTTTACCCTTATATTTATAAGTAAAATAGTAAAAAACAAGTATAATAAATGTTGATATAATACCCCCTACAAGTGCAATCTTTATAAATTTTAGAATAAATCTTGTCTGAAAATCTTTATCAACAATAAGCATCTTTCTTTTAAAACTTTTATTAGAACTCATCAATAATACTCCTTTTTATTTTATCTTTATTCTCATTTTCTCTTTCACCTGACACTGTTTTATTTAATATATCTTTATCAATATACTTAATAGAAGGCAAATTGTCAAGCACTATTTTAGTTTTTTCATCTTCCCATATAGCCTGAAGAGAATTGTACAAAACTGGATTACCATACTTTTCTTTCAATTTTTTATAAACTTCCAAATAACTAAATTTTTTATTATCAAAAAATATTGATATTATAAATAATTTATCATCTTCAAACTGGTAATATATTCTTTCTATATACGGCGGTATTTTAGCAATTATTGTCTTTCTATCATCTTCATCCATAAGGTCAAAGTCTGTTGAAGGTAATAGTATAAGATTATCTTTCTTTAGTTTTTCTATAACAGTTTCATAATTTTCAAGTAAAACCACTCCTCGGAAATCCCTTTTTAAGACTGTAGGTTCCTTCTTAACATCCTGAGAATAAAAAACAAAAGGTAAAATTAAAATAAAAAATATGTTAATAGTTTTTTTAAACATAAAACTCCCTTTTTCCAATATAGTTATATATAAATATAAATCGATTAAATTTTAAATAACATAATTTTTTATTATATTAAGCTCACAATTTAAATATTGAATAAAACTTTAAAGACCACAAATGTTAAAAATTATAAAAACTTATGAGATACTACTAGAAGCATTTGGTCCACAAAACTGGTGGCCATCTAATACAACCGATGAAACAATAATTGGTGCAGTACTAACCCAAAACGTTTCATGGAAAAATGTTGAAAAAGCAATTGAAAATCTGAAAAACAATAATATATACACATTAGAAGACATTTTAAATATTGATACTGAAAATTTAAGTAATCTTATAATAAGTGCAAGATTCTCAAAACAAAAAGCAATTTATCTTAAAAATATAGCATCATTTTTCAAAAAATATGATTACAACTATGAAACAATAAAAAAAATTGATATAAATATACTCAGGAAAGAACTACTTAAAGTTAAAGGCATAGGAGAAGAGACCTGTGATACAATAATGCTTTACGCATTAGAAATTCCAATATTTGTAATAGATGCTTATACAAAAAGAATTTTTAATAAGATAGGTTTGATAGAAAATGTAAACATAAAATATAAAGAATTACAAAATATTTTCCATAATTGTCTTGGAAAAAATGTAAATTTATATAACGAGTATCATGCATTACTTGTAAAACTAGGAAAGGACTTTTGTAAAAAAAAACCTTTATGTAACAAATGTCCTTTAAATAAAAAAGTATGTTTTGGGGGTTAAATGAAAAAAATATTACTTATGGGGCCTCAGGGTGCAGGCAAGGGAACTGTTGCATCCCTCTTAAAAGAAAAACTTAACATCCCTCACATTTCAATGGGGGATATCTTTAGAGAAACTGCTAAAAGTAATACTCCACTTGGTGAAAAACTAAGAGAGATAATGAAAAGTGGCGAACTTGTTCCACTTGAAATTACAGCTCAGATGTTAAAAGAAAGATTATCAAGAGAAGACTGCCAAAATGGATATCTTCTTGATGGTTATCCACGAAATATTGAACAGGCCGAAGTACTGGATAAAATAGAGAGTGTTGATAAGGTTGTAGTTCTTACTGTACCCAGAGAAGTTGCAATAGAAAGACTTACAACAAGAATCCAGTGTAAAAAGTGTGGTGCTGTTTTTAATATTAAGACCATGCCACCTAAAAAAAATGGTATCTGTGACCTCTGTGGTGGAGAATTATACAGAAGAGAGGATGATACAGAAGAAGCTATAAATAAAAGACTTGAAATATATGAAAAAGAGACAAAACCATTAATAGAAAGGTATAAGTCAAAAGTATTGGTAATAGATTCATCTGATAAAAGTCCTGAAAAAGTATTGGATATAATAATAAAATCACTAAATTAATAAAAGAATGGCGGTTTAAAATACCGCCTCTTATTAAAATTTTTGAAAAAAATTTATTTTTTACTTATTTTCTTTAAATTTTTCCCAAAAATCTTTAATATAATCTCGAGTATCTTTATATTCTTGAAAAAACTCATTTTCTGATAAATTAATTCTCTTCGATATAACAGGGACTAATGAATCATCAATAATAGATACAGATGTATTTGTTACAAGTCTTACATTATTTTCAATACTTCTTAAAAACAAATAAGATTCAATTATTTTATTATCAAAAAACTGATATCTTTCAGTTAAGTATTTTAAAGTATTTAAAAGACCATTGTATTTTATACCATCTTTTATTATATAGTAGCAGACAACAAACTCAATATCTATCAACCCACCATATCCTTTTTTAAAGTCATTTTTATCAAAAGAAGTTGCTATTTTATTCCTCATATCTATAATACTACTTTTAAGTCTATTATAATCTGTTTTATAAACAAAATTGGATATAATTTTTTCTACCCTATATCTCAGTCCTTCAGAATATGAAAAAACCCTTGACCTTGAATAAAACAATCTCTCCCAATCTTCAATTTTAGTAGACATATATTTTTCAAAATAGCTAATAGAGGTAACTATTGGTGAGTTTTTGCCATCAGGTCTAAGTCTTAAGTCAATATTAAAAGAATCTTTCATAAAGTCTATAAGTTTATAAATCTTATTAATATTTTTATGAACATTTTCGTCTTCACATATTACAATAATATCAAGGTCTGACCTGTATGAAAGTTCCTTTCCAGCAAGTTTTCCAAGAAATATAAAAGCAAGATCATCAGTATTAAGTCCAAGGTAATTTATACAATACAATAATATCTTTTCTGCAGCAAGCGACAACATTCCACAAACTTCAGTAATATTTGAATCCATTATTATATCCATACTTGATATCTTAAATATCTCCATCTCATAAAGCATCTTTATTGCTGACCTATACTCAATATTTTCAGCAAGGTTTGAAATAATACTATCGAACTGTTCATCTGTTGTAGGATTTTTAAGTACATTATCTTCTGTTAAAAGGTCAAGAACAGCAGGCTGCTTTTCAATAATTTCAACTATAAAGTCACTAAAAGAAACAAGTTTTATGATATTTTTAGTAAAATTAGGATTATTTTTTATTAAATTAAAGAAAGCATCAACTCCCTTATAAGAATTTATTACTCTAACTATATTACGAATAGCCTTATTATTATCAAATGCATAATCTTTTATAGCCCCAAGTATTAAATTAATTGCATTAATAAAAAGATATTTATCTTTAAGTGAATTAACAAGCTCTTTAATCACATAAAACGAATTAACATCAGTAATACCGTACTGATTTAAAGTCTCAATAAACTTTTGTGAAGGTTTATCTTCATCAAAAAAATATATATCTATTAAAGGGCTATAATTAAACGCTTCTTTAAAATATTTATCAAATATAGACCTTACTTTTAAAGTAATGTCTTTATAATAACTATCAAACTCTTTTAAGCTTTTAAAATCAAGTCTTTTTGCTATAATTTCTCTCTCTTGCTCATTTTCTGGAAGTAAATGTATCTGCCTATACTCAGCAATCTGTAAAAAGTTTTCAAGTTTTCTTAAAAAAGAGTAAGCCTTATAAAGAGTCTTATACTCATTATAATCTATAAAACTATTCTCATATAACTTATATAAAGCCTTAAATGTATTACTCTCTCTAAGTCTATCATTCAAACCACCAAATATTAACTGAATAAATTGCACAAAAAACTCTATATCTCTTATACCACCAAAACCAGTTTTTACCTCCCTATTCCATTCATTATTTGAAATAGTCCTATCTTCTATAGACTTTTTAAGTAATTTAATGCTCTGTATTTCATCATAACTCATATATTTTTTATAAACAAACTTTTTTACAATATCAATAAATTCATCGCCCAAATCCCTATCACCTGCACTAAATCTTGCTTTAAGATATGCCTGCCTTTCCCAGATTCTTGCCCTATTATCAAAATAAAACCTATAAAAATCAAGATCATTTACTAGGGATCCTTTACTACCCTCAGGTCTTAACCTTGTATCTACCCTGTATAAAAAACCTTCCTGTGAAAAATCAGAAATATCTTTTATAATCCTCTGTGCTAAAGAAATAACATTATTATCTAGACTTTCAGAAACAAATATAAGATCAATATCAGATGAGTAATTAAGCTCAAGAGAACCTAATTTCCCAAGTGATATTATAGCAACCTTACTGTTATTATAATTTTCAATTCTATAAATCAACTCAAGGATAACATCAGCTAATATAGATAACTGATAAGTTGTCTCCTCAACACTATAAAATCCAAGTATATCATTACCACCTATCCTTAATAACTCTCTTTTCTGAAACCTTCTTACAGCATTAAGTTTTAATTCTTTACTGCTAAAATTATTAATAAAATCTAATCCACTTTTAAGTAAGTCATTAAATGAATCTACTCTTTTATCAATACTTTCAAAAAGAAAATATTCAAGATAATTTGGTTTTGTAATTAAAATATCAGCAAGAAATTGTGAGTTTGAAAATATTTTTAATACAGTTTTTAATATCTTATAATCCTGGTTTATAAAATTAAAGTGTATAAAAGGCGAAGCTGTATTTTCAAGAAACTTCAATAGGTTTAAAAATCCCCTATCAGGGTCAGGAAGATTTTTAATTATTTTAAACATTCTTAATAATAAGGGTTTTAAAAATGATAAGTCTTTACCTAAAATTGATATTAATCTATCAAGCCCCCTATCAATAATATCTATATTTTTAAACTTAAGTGATTTTAAAATATTATAGACTCTATCTTTATCAATCCGACTACTAAATAATTCTTGAATATCCACTTATAATCTCTTTATATAATATACTTTAGCTTTCTATTTTTTTTTAAAAACATCAGAAATAATATTTATGGTAACCGGTTTTTTAATAGTTTTATATATACCTCTTATGTATAAGATATCAGATAATTTATCGTTATAAAAATCAGTTATCAAAATAATTTTTATATCTTTAGTTCTTTTCTTTATATCAACTATTATATCGCCTTTATAATTTTTAAGTACATCAGAATCTATTATAATAAAATGAGCATTGATCTGAGTTACATACGTAATAACCTCATTAGGGTCTTCAGTTATTATATAATTTATTTCGTTAGAATTAAAAAATGAGACAAGTATAGACTTGGTAACTTGGTCTTTAGTTGTAACTATTACATTAATATTATTTGAATCTTCTATATTTTTTACAATCTCTTTTTTTTCTTTAAAATAGTATGGAATTTTAAAAGTAATAGTTGTACCATTTTTATCAGAATCAATCAAAGTATATCCACCAAGAAAATTTACCATCTCTTTTACTATTGTAAGTCCAAGTCCAAGCCCACCATACTTCCTTGTATCACTAAGGTCAACTTGAGCAAACTCTTTTAATATAAAATTAATCTTCTCTTTTGGAATACCTACCCCTGTATCAGAAACTTTAACAACAAGAAGCCTATTATTATTTATACTTTCAGTAGAAACATAAATAGTTATTCCACCAGTTTTTGTAAACTTTATAGCATTACTTAAAAGGTGTATTAAAATCTCTTTTATCTCAGAAGGATAAGATAAAATAGATTTATGTTCAGTATCTATCCGCATATTAAAATATAAACCCTTCTTTTCTGCCTCCTGCTTATACTTAAAAACAGTATTATTAAAAAAGTCTAATATATCAATCTCTTTAGCCTCTGGTTTAATCCCACCAGTTTTTATTTTTGAAAATGTTAGTATATTTTTTATTATGTTATATAAATTATGTGCCGACTCTTCTATTATATTAACATACTCTAACTGCTCCTTGGTAAGCCCTGATTGAGAAAGTATATATAACATGCCAAGTATACCAGTTAGTGGAGTTCTAAGTTCATGGTTTGCGTTTGCAAGAAACGCTGTCTTTATAGCAAGTGCTTCTTCCAGGTTTTTATTTGCTTCAATAAGCTCCTTTTCTCTTTTTTCTATATTATCTTTAACCTTAATTATTACATCTTTAATGTAATCGATTTCATCTTTGTAAAGATCTTTTGTTATAGACTTGTCAGAAAGAGACTTGATAATAGATATTATTTCATCAATTCTAGAAATATATTTTGAGTTTGTTTTAATATAAAAAACATAAAACAAAAACAAGAATATAATTGAAAAAATAAATAATCCATAAAATATTTTAATTTTAAGTTCACTAAAATATTTAAAATCAGCAGTGTTTTTTAATATAACGTAATAATCATTTTCAAAATAAATTTTATGGTAGCTAAAAAATTTATCATCTTTTTCATAATAAAAACTCTCTTTTTCTTTTAAAAAAACTAAAATGTTTTGTTCTAATTTTCTTTTAGATAAACTCCAGTAGTTTTCATCATTACTTTGAAAAAATAGTTCTGTTTCAATAATAAAATCAGACTGAAATTTTTTAAAAAAGTCTTTTGTTAAATAATCTTTGTAACCTTTTGAATAATTTTTCTCAATATAGCTTAAAAAATCTGTTCCAACTTCAATATAAAAACCTTTAGGAGAATAGATATATGAGTATATTATAGCAATACCAGTAAGAGTAGATAATGAGAGTCTCAAGTGTAAAAGATCCTTGTTCTCTTTTATTCCTCTAATTTTTTCAACAAGTTTTCTGCCTCCAAAATATTCAGAAGTATGGCCAATATCTGGTTCAAAATTAGAATCGTATACTTTAAGTTCTTTCTCATCTATAAGGTAGATATAATCAACTCCAACACTTCTTGCAATAGAATCAAGGTTATATTTTTTATCTTTTTCTATTATAGATATAAGTTTATTCAAAGCTTTTTGATTAATTTCTCTTATTTTACTGGATATTATTTCTATCTCTTTATAGTAATTTTTTAAATCAATTATATATTCATTTCTTAAACCTTCAAAAGACTTAACTTTATTTTTTTTATTAAATGAAAAAATCAATACAACTGATATTAGAGTAATCACCTGAAAAAAAAGGAATGATAATATAAAATTTTTAAATAATTTTTTTCTCATAAAAAATATACCTTAAGTATATAATAAAAATTAAAATCCCAAATAAAATAATAAGAAATTAAATTAAGAAAATCAATATTTAAATTTAACATGGACCTATTTATAATTTATATATAACAAAAAATTTCAGGAACCAAAATGAAAGTCTTAGAAGTAAAAAACCTAAACGTTGACATAATATATAAAAATAAAAAATATAGATTAATAGACAATATAGACTTAAATATAAAAAAGGGAGAGAGCCTGGCATTAATAGGAGAGAGTGGATGTGGAAAAACAATAACTGCACTTTCAATACCAAAATTACTAAGTCCAGCAGTAAAAATAGACACAAACTCTTCAATAATACTTGATGGGATAGAGCTTAATAAAATAAATGATAATGAGATAAGAAAAATAAGGGGTTCAAAGATAGGTTTTGTGTTTCAAGAACCAATGACTTCATTAAATCCAGTCTTTAAAGTCGGAGACCAGATAGCAGAAGTATTGATAACTCATAAAAAGCTGGATAAAAGAGAAGCTAAAAAACAGACAATAGAAATAATGAAGTCATTAGATCTTAAAAACGCTGAAGAAATTTATGATTACTATCCCCATCAGTTATCTGGTGGAATGAGGCAGAGAATAGTCATATGTATTGCAATAGCATGTAAACCAACTCTTATAATTGCTGATGAACCTACAACATCACTTGATGTTACTGTACAAAAACAGATAATGAATATATTTAGAGACCTTAAAGAACAGGGAAATTCAATTCTATTTATATCTCATAATCTTATGCTAGTAAAAGACTTTGCACATAGAACTGCAATAATGTATCTTGGAAACATTATAGAAGAGGGACAAACTTATGATATATTTAACAAACCTTTACATCCTTATACAACTAAACTTTTAAATGCAATACCAGGACCACACACCAAAAAACTTGAACAGATATATGGGACTGTACCATCAATCGAAAATATTAATAGAGAAAGGTGTATTTTTTATGACAGGTGTGATAAAAAAATATCAATATGTAGTAAAAAAAATCCTCCTGTATTTGAGTTTGATAAAAGAAAAGTAAGGTGTTTTTTATATGAAAAGAGTTAGGGTTGGAATATATCAGTCAAGGCTTAAAGGATATATACCAGAATCTATAATAAAGCTTGCTAAAAAAAGCAAAATTAATTTTTTTGTACTACCTGAATACTTTTTCTCAAGATTTGATGTAAAAAAAATATCTGAAAATAGTCAATTTTATGAGTATTTTTTGAAATATATAAAAAAAATATCAAAAAAACTAAAAGATATAATAATAATAGGTACACTTATAAAAAAAGAAAATAGCAATTTTTATAATACTGGATTTGCAATGATAAATGGCGAAGAGATAGCATATCATAAAAAGATAAACCTATTCGGAAGAGAGATAGGAGATATTACACCCGGGGACCTTATTGAAGTTTTTGAATATAACAAAATAAGGTTTGCGATATTAATATGTGCAGATGTACTTCATGATAAAAACTTTGAGTTTTTAAAAGAAAATAAGCCTGATATAATATTTATACCAACTTTCTCGCCTTATAAAAAAGAGACAATAAACGAAAAAATAAAAAGAGACAAAAATATATTTCTAAAAAGAGCTGAGGAAACAAATTCATTTATAGTAAAGGTCTGTGGCGTAAATACAAAAGGACTACCATATCCTATTCAAGGAAGAAGCCTTATATGTAACAAAGAATCTATTATATATAGAGTACCATTTTATCTTGAAAACTCTGAATTATTTAAAGTTTTTAGTCTAAAATTGATAAAATAAAATCAAACACCTAACATTTTTAATTTTAAATTTTAATAGTTAAATTTTTAGAACAATTGTTTAAATAAAAAAGTACTAATCATCTGTTTTTGAAAAATACCACGATAATTCTCAATAATAACTTAATCTTAAAATGGAGGGTAGAACCATGGAAAACTATAAAAATAGTAAAATATCTCAATATCCCCTAGACAAAATAATAAGATTATTATCATCAATATTAACTAAATATGATAATATATACACAACAATAGAAAAATCATACATACCATTTTTGGAGGCATGTAATATTATAAAGGTAATGGAGAGTGAAAAAATAATTTCAGTGAACAATGAAAAAATAGAAATTACAGATAAAGGTAAAAAAATAGTAGAAGAACTAAGAGTTACTGAACTTATTGATAATAAATGTCCATTATGTAAAGGTAAGGGTTTAAATATTGAAAAATATAAAAATTTTATGATAAAATTTGAGGAAATAACAAAAAATAGACCAAAACCAGTTCAAAACTTTGATCAAGGATACGTCACACCAATAACAAATTTTTTAAGAATAAGTCTTGCTGAAAGTTATGGAAACATTAAAAATAAAAAAATATTAATTTTAGGAGATGATGACCTATTAAGCATTGCACTTGGATTAACATCACTGCCATATGAAATTACTGTATTTGAAATTGATAAAAGGATTGTTAATTATATAAAAGATATATCAAAAGAGTATAAACTTAATATAAATCCAATAGAGTTTGACCTTAGAGAAAAAGTACCTGATTATTATGAATCATACTTTGATACATTTTTCTCAGATCCACCAGAAACAATAGATGCATTTAAAAGCTTTATTGGTAAAGGAATATTTGCACTTAAAAAGTATGGTGGAGCAGGATATTTTGGTATTACACTTGTAGATGCTTCACTTAATAAGTGGAACAATTTTCAAAAAATAATATCAAACGATTTTAATGTAGTAATTACAGATATTATACGAGACTTTAATGAATATGAAAACTGGGATTATCATGAAAATACACCAGCCTATAAAGCGTTAATAATAAAGAAACAACCAGATAGAATATGGTATAAATCAACTATATACAGAATAGAGACAATAGGGTCGTCAACAGGATATAATGAAAAACTTGATACTAATATACTTCAGGATGAAGAAAATGCAACATCATAAAAATTTTTATTTTAAAATTTTCATAATCATTATATAATAAATTAAATTTTTTTATAAAAAAAGGACAGACAAAAATGTTTAAAATAGCCTTAATAGGTTCAGGTGGAAGAGAGGCAGCATTAGCATGGAAAATAGCACAGAGTAAAAGAGTTGAAAAACTGTTTGTATTTTCAAAAAATCCTGGGCTAACTAAATACGGCCAATTTATTGATATTAATCCAAACGATTTTGAAAAATTATCTTCTTTCTTAAAAAAAGAAAATGTAGATTATGTTGTTATAGGGCCTGAAGATCCACTTGTAAATGGAATAACAGACTATCTTGAAGATAAAGGGATAAAAGTATTTGGGCCACGAAAAAATGGTGCAATGATAGAGGGAAGTAAAGTTTTTGCAAAAGAAATTATGAGTGAAAACAATGTGCCAACAGCTTTTTACAAAACATTTGAGGATAAAGAATCTGCTATAGACTACCTTAAAATTAAAAACATATTCCCTATCGTAATAAAATATGATGGACTAGCAGCAGGTAAAGGCGTTCATATAGCAAATAATTTAGAAGATGGAATAATATTTTTGTCATCTCTATTTGATAAAAAGTTATTTGGTGAAAAACCCAAAATATTGATAGAAGAGTTCCTTGAAGGAGAGGAGATAAGTGTATTTGCAATAACTGATGGAAAGACAATAAAATATTTACCAGTATGCCAGGATCATAAGAAAGTATTTGAAGGAGATAAAGGTCCTAACACTGGTGGAATGGGAGTTTATGGACCTACTGAACTTGTTAACAAAACACTACTTAATCAGATAGATGAAAAGATATTTAAACCAGTACTCAATGGTTTAAGAAAAAAAAATATATTATACAAGGGTGTTTTATACGGTGGACTTATTCTTACAAATAGCGGCCCCTATGTATTAGAGTTTAATTGCAGATTTGGCGATCCCGAGACTCAAGTTTTAATGATGTTGTTACATAATGATATAGTAGATATTATCGAAGCTGTTTGTGAAGAAAAACTTGATAATATAGAGATAAAAACAATTAAAGATAAAGCAGTATGTATAGTTCTGGCATCTGGTGGATATCCGGGTGATTATAAAAAAGGCTACGAGATATATGGTATAGAAAGAGTATCATCAGTAATATTTCCGGCTGGTGTAAAAGAAGAAAATAACAAATGGGTTACTGACGGTGGAAGAGTATTAAGTGTAGTAAATACAGGTGAAAATATTATTGAGGCAAGAGAAAAGGTTTTAAAAGATATAGAAAAAATATCTTTTGAAAATATGCATTATAGAAAAGATATTGGCAATAATGAGATAAAAAGACCAAAAGTCTCAATATTTATGGGTTCAGACTCAGACCTTGAAGTAATGTCTGGTGCATTTCAGATACTTGATGAGTTTGATATCCCTTACGAAATAAATGTATTATCAGCTCATAGAACACCAGATGAGGTTGTAAAAATAGTAAAAGGATTTAAATATAGAAATATAAAAGTTGTAATTGCTGGGGCTGGTATGGCAGCACACCTACCTGGTGTTATTGCAAGTCATACAACTTTACCAGTAATAGGAGTACCTATTGATGCGTCACTTAATGGTCTTGATGCTCTATATTCAATTAATCAGATGCCCCCAGGAATACCTGTTGCAAGTGTATCAATAGGAAAAGCAGGGGCTAAAAATGCTGCTATGCTTGCACTTGAAATATTATCAATAAATAACGATAATATAAGAGAAAAAATAGTAGAATTTAGGAAAAAACAGGCTATATCAATAATCCAAAAAAACAAGTTAATTAAAGAGATAGGATATAAAGAATACCTTGAGAGACAAAAAAAATAAATATTAAAATAAAATGGAAAAAAATAAAGAAAACTTATTAATTGTAATACCAGAGCAAAAACTATTAAACACAATAACATCTGTATTAATAGATGAGGGTTTATCAGTATTGCCATTTCTTAGCTTTTCTGTTATACCTCAATCTATTCTTGAAAAAATAGATATATTTATATGGGATATTGAAGCTATAGATATATATAGCAATGAATATATAAATAAAATAAAAAACAGAGATAGAATAAAATTCATTTTAACTGACTTTTTAAATGATGATTTTATATCAAAGATAATAGAAAAGAATAAAGAAAAAGATTTTTATAAGAACTCTTATAAATTAAGAGACCTAATATTTATGATAAATACATTAAGAGATGAAGATAAATTAACAAAAATAGATACATACCTTAATCCACCAGCAAAAATATTTACAAAAAAGCTAAAAGAGAGTGATAATTATATTGAAGAAGCACAAAAAATATTATTAGAATTTCTAAAAACTAATAATTTAGATAAAAATATAGATGATATTGATATTTTCATGATAAGTGTTGGTGAACTGGTAGAAAACTTTGTAGAAAACCACATGATAAGAAAAAAAATAAAACCTGAAATAGTAATAGATTATGGCTTTGATAATGAAAAGCTTATAATTGGAGTAAGAGATTTTTTTGGTGATGCCGAACTTGCAGGTCTATTTTCAAGTTTTATAAGAAAAGTAAAAGAAAAAACAAATGAAAACAAATTAACTGTATATTCTGGTCCAAGGGGTAGGGGTATAATGATAATGAAAAAAGGTTTCGATAGAATAATATCTGTTGTAAAAAGAAACAGTAAAGAAAAACTTACAGAGTTTATAACAATTATCTATTTTAATAAGCTAAGAGAAAATAAAAACTCATCAATAAATATGTTAGTATTTACTTAAAATTTAAACAATTTTTTTAACCTTTTTGATCAAATATTATTATATATTATATGATAGACCTAATCTTATGCATGGGGGTGGCTTAACTGGTAAACCTCTTTCAATTTTTTAGTAGAAAGGTGTGTATATTTACTTGTAGTATCAAGTGAAGAATGCCCCATCAAGGTAGCAATAGTTTTTATATCAGCACCATTTTCAATAAGAGCTGTTGCATATGAGTGTCTTAATAAATGAGGGTGTAATTTTTTTTGACCTGATAAAAAATAATATTTTTTTCTATGTATTTTTTCAAGTATAAACTCAATACCTCTCCTGGTAATTTTTTTACCTCTATTGTTAAAAAATATATAACCTATTTTATCAATAATGTGTTTAAACCTATTATAATAATCTTCATATTCTAAAGTAAGAGTTTCAGGAAAAACAACAATTCTCTCTTTATTCCCTTTCCCTCTTATAATAACACTCCTCTCTTTAATATTTATATCAGATGTCTTTATGTTTACAAGTTCAGATACTCTGACCCCTGTTGAAAAAAGAAAAAATATTATAAAAAAATCTCTGTATTCAAGTTCATCACTTACATTTAGAATATTAAGAATCTCTCTTATCCTCTCTGTCTTAATATAGGATGGCAATCTTTTTTTAGGTCTTACATTTATATCATTTTTATTAAATATAAGTTCTTTACCAATAACTTTAAGAAAATTTGAAAATACTATTAATGAAGCCTTTTTTCTTTTAATAGATGTATCTTCCATTTTTTTAGTTTTCAAATAAGAAAAAAACTTATAAATAGATTCTTTATTATATATATCAAACCCCATTTTATTACAAAATCTTACATAAATATTAATATCGTTTAAATATGATTTTATTGTGTTTTCTGAAAAACCTTTTGACTTAAGATAATCTATAAACTCTATCATAAAAACTCCTTTAAAAATAGACTGAAAAGCCTAAATAAGGTTTAAAAACATCATTAAAATAAATTTTCGACATATCAGTAACAAAAATATAGTATGTACCTAAAGAGAACAGAGCACTATCAAAAATAGCAATCTTAAAACACAACTCATTACCATAATGATAATAATTTACACCATTCTTAGAATAGCCAAATAATAGCCCAAAAGAAAGAAAAAGATTTTTACCTAATTTTACACTTACACCAGGAGTTATAAAAGCCTTTAAATTATAATTTTTAGTTGTAAAATAATAATTAAAGTCAACTCTGTAGCCAACATAAAAACTATTAATAAAAAATATATTAATAAAATGACTTAAATTAAGAAATTCATCAAACTTGCCAGAATTGAATCCATTAATATAAGAACCACTATAAAAACCAATTTCAAAAACACCTTTATCAGAATAATATTTATTTATTACAAACTTAGGTTTTACACCTTCAATATTAAAACCACTAAAAATTGAAAGTGAATCAGTAATATTTTTTTCTTCTTCCTCTCTAATCTCCTCTTTTTTTGGCTCATCCTCTTTCCTCTCAACAGATATATACTTTTCTCTAAAAACAACTTTAGGTGGTGATGGTTTATATTCTTTAATGACAGCGGTGGATATTTTCGAACTTATTTTATCAAGAAAATATATGTAATCCTTCTTATTAAATTTAAATGAATCTTTAAAAGAAAACTTAATATTACCAGAATTATTATCGTATACGTATGAATATACTGTCACATCTTCGCCACTTTTTATATAAGAACCATAAATAAAAACATCATAATTTTTAAAAACATTATCCTTATAAGTAGTATTTGCAAGTTTAACATTAAAATTGTTTGATTTTATTAAAATATCAGCTATATTAAAAGAAAATACTGTTGAAAAACCATCTATTTTTTCATCTTTCAAAGACTTATCATAAAAATCAAATATAACTACCCTACTCTTGACAAGAGGAACATTATAGCCAAAAATCTTTTTTATTGCTTTTATTGAAACCTCTCTTGATATGTTATATTTTAAATTCTTCTTTACCATACCATCATAAAAATAATTTACAGTAATATTATTTTTTGAAGATAAAACAATATAAAAACCCTCTTTGTAATTCTTAATTATAGTATCCAAATTATCATAAGATAATATTGAACTAATCTGTCTATCCTTATATACAAGAGAAATGTCATTTACAAAAAAACTTGCTATATCAGATAATGATTCATGTGAGTATATTACAAAAAAATTAGATCTATCATCTTCTGAATATAATAAAGTCATAAATAAAAAAAAAGAAAACAAAATTAATGCTTTTTTCATTAACAATTCTGTATTGATAAAATTTTATTAATAAAATTTTCGTAAAATAATGCCTCAAAATAAATATATAACTTAAAATAATTTTTATACCACTATTTATTATTTTTATTTTTAAAACCTATTTTCTCTGAAGATATTAAGAGGAGTAAAAAAATTTAAGATTAATATCATATCTAACAATTTTATTTTTTTTGTAAATTTTAAGATAAGTGTTAAAGTCTAATAAATAAAAAACTATTAGAAGGTGGTTTAAATGATAGCAGATAGAATGAAAAATATAGATTCATCAGGAATAAGAAAAGTTTTTGACCTTGCAGCAAAGATAGATGACCCAGTTAATCTTAGCATAGGACAACCAGACTTTGATATTCCAGATGAAATTAAAGAGGAAGCAATAAAAGCAATAAGAGAAGGATTTAATAGATACACACTAACAGGTGGGATCCCAGAACTTATTGAACCTCTAAAAAAGAAGATTGAAAAAGATAAAAAAGCAAAGTTTGAAGAAGTTTTTATAACATCAGGTGTATCAGGTGGACTTGTCCTTGCAATACTTGCAACAGTAAATCCTGGTGACCAGGTAATAATTCCAGACCCATATTTTGTAATGTATAAACATCTGGTAAATCTTGTTGGTGGGCAACCAGTATTTCTGGATACATATCCTGACTTTAGAATAGATCCTGATAAGTTAAAAAAACTTATAAATAAAAAAACAAAAATAATTTTATTAAACTCACCAGCAAATCCTACCGGTAAAGTATATTCAAAAGATGAAATAAAAGAGATAACAAGTTTACTGGATGGTAAAATATTATTAATATCAGATGAAATATATGATGAGTTTGTATACGAAACTGAGTTTACATCCCCTGCTTCACTTTATCCAAACACCTTACTATTAGGTGGATTCTCAAAAACATATGCAATGACAGGTTGGAGAATAGGATATGCTGCAGGCCCTTCACTATTGATAAAGGAGATGATAAAACTCCAGCAGTATACCTTTGTATGTGCTCCATCTTTTGCTCAGAAGGCAGCAATAAAAGCATTAGATTATGATATGTCAAAGTATATAGAAGCATACAAAAATAAAGCTAATATAGTCTATGAGGGCCTTAAAGATAATTTTGATCTTATAAAACCACAGGGAGCATTCTACTGTTTTCCAAAACCTAAAAAAAATATTGAGATATCAAAATTTGTAGAAGAGTCTATAAAAAACAAGGTACTTATAATACCTGGAAATGTATTTTCAGAGAAAAACTTGTGCTTTAGATTATCGTTTGCTGCAAAAGATGAAACTATAAAAAAAGGTATTCAGATATTAAACAATATTGTTAAAACAATTTAAGGTCAAAAAATATGAAAAACTTTAATCAAGAGTATAATAAAAATAAAGAAATAAAAACTGCAAATATACAGATAGAATTTCCCAAGAAAGATATATTAGGTAAGTGCTTAATATGTGATAAGAATGTATCTGATTTATATTATTCATTTAATATAGAAGAAAAAGGATATATACACTTTGAATGTTTGATAAAATATGTAAAAGAAATAGCATACAATATGAAAATAAAAAACTTCAAAATAGTTTACTTAGGTGGCAAGAAGTTTGGAATAATAAATGAAAGAGGTGAAAAAGGAAAATGGAATATAATCAGGAAGGTAGACATAGAGGAGATATTGGAAATATTAAAACAAAAAAATATGAACTTAAAGTATTAAGAAAACTCCTTCATTCAACTATAGGTATAATAGCAATTTTATTCTATTTTTTCCCATTATATGAAAATATTTTTATATTTATACTAAGTTCAGTAATAATACTTACACTTATAGTAGATGTCATAAGGCTTACATTTACCCATATAAATGATTTTTTTTTTAAATATTTTCATTTTCTTTTTGTTGAGAGAGATAAAAATAAAATAAACTCAGCAAACTTTTATTTTATGGGGTGTCTGTTAACATTAATGTTTTTCCCGTCAAGTATAGCTGCAATAGGAATACTATACCTTTCATTCGGTGACACATCAGCTGCAATAATTGGACAAAAATTATCAAAAAAAATAAGTATCAAAATACCTAAAACAAACAAAACTTTTATAGGTAGTATTGGATTTGTTGTTGTATCTACAATTATAGGCATAACATTTGGGCTTAACATTAAAACTGCTCTCTTATCCGCAGTAGTTGGAGCAATATTTGAAGCCCTACCACTTGGAATAGATGATAATTTTACTATTCCCTTTTTTTCATCACTAACAATCTGGGCAATGAGTATATAAAAGTTTAATTAAAATTCTACTACATTTATGAAACATATAGGAATAGTAATAATTATGATAAAATCAAAATTTTTAGATTTAAAATTTTTATGGATAAATATCAAGATAAATCACTGAAAAAACTTGCCTCAGCCTCTACACATAATAAATCATTTTTTTTAATAACACCTTTTGTAATAAAAAGTGGTGGTCTTGACTTCTCTATCCAGGCCTCAATAAAGATAACATCTTTTATATAGACTTTTTCTCTAAACCTTACGTTAAGTTTACCTGTATAAGCTTTTATCCCTTTTTCAAGCAATAAAGTTGCCATTGCATCATCAAGAATTGCAGACAAAAGCCCACCGTGAAATATATCCTTATGACTTGTATGAGTAGACTTGGGTATAAAATAACCTTTAATTCTCTCACCATCAAAAACATATTCAATCCCCAATGACTCTCTATTTTCTTTGCCAGATATAAATGAAAATTTATGCATAGACACTTTCAAGAATCCTTTTTATATCTCTTATATCATCTATAATATAGTTAGCATCCTTTATCTCTTCAAAATGCCCGTGCCCAAAATTACAGCCAACAAACTTTACCCCAGCTTCTCTGGCAGCTTCAATATCACTTGCCCTATCCCCAACCATAATCATATTTTCAGGATCTATATTATACCTTCTAATATAATATAAAATTATTTCTGACTTTTTAGTTATACCATAATCCCCAATAGTAACAAATGGCATACACTCAAGTTTAAACTTTGTCAATACTGATTGAATATATTCCCTTCTACCATTAGAAGCAATAAAAATCATATAATTGTTATTTTTAAGATAATCAAATACTTCTTTAACACCATCAAAAAGCAAACCGCCATACTTTAATATTTTATCAGATAAGTTTTCTATTATAATTGAACCAATTATTCTTATTTCATCTTCATTAAGAGTTGGGAAGAGAGATTTATAAATAAAATATACAGGTTGGCCTATAAGTTTTTCAATATCCTTAAAAGTAGGTGGAACAATCTGTTTATTATAATTTTTATTAAAATAAATTACAGAATCTCTATATGCGTCCTCTATAACTGGTTCAGAGGAATAAAGAGTACCATCAAGATCAAAACTGACTGCCTTTACCATGTTTTCCTCCTAAGGCTCTCAAGTTTAAGGTTCATTGGATTTATTTCTCTCTTATGAAATATATGTTCTTCTTCCTTCTTTTTGATGCTGCCATTGCTGGAATAAGAAAAGTAGGACTTAATATCCCTATAATAAAAATCGTAAACCTCTTTTATCTCAGGCTTTTCAACATAAAAGTCAGGTATTATAACACAGTACTCACTTGTCATAGATATATTATTAGACTTAAACCCAATAACAAAGTTTTTATCTAAAAGAGTCTTACTATATGGAATTGCAAAAAGAAATCCCGACAAACTTGCTAATAGATGATTTAAAGTTTCAATTTTATCATAATCGTTACGATAAAAATCCATATTATTTGTTATTTTTTCTAAAATTTTATACAAAACCTTGTCTCTTGATTCTCTTAAAGAGTTAGATAACCTTGTACCTACAAGATATTCAATCTTAAGTTCTATTGCTATATCAAAAGGAAACCTTTTTTGAATAAACGAACAATAATCAAGATTGGTATAAACATAGAAAAAAGTAAAATAATCTTTATTTTTAAAACTATTTTGAATAGCTTCAATAACATTAAGGTCTTCATTCTCAAAATGAGCCTCTTCGAGAAAATATTTTCTCTTTGATATAAGATCACTATTAACCTTATTTTCTCTATAATAAGATAAATCAAGTTTTGATACTGTATCCTCCTCTTTTCTGGCAGTCTGTTGTTTTAACTTTTCTAAAATCTTTTTCCTTTCATCATCAGATATATTTGCCATTTTTTATATCCTTTAATAATCTATTATAAAAACTAAAGTCATCCTCTTTAAAGAAAGCTGACCCTATAACAAACCACTCAACCCCTCTTTTATAAACATCATAAAAATTATTTTTGTTTATACCCCCATCCATTTGAATAATTATGTTTCTATTGCCTCTTAAAAGCTTAACCTCTTCAACTTTATCAAGGCAATAAGGTATCAACTCCTGCCCACCAAAACCAGGTTCAACACTCATAATAAGAACAAGGTCTACTATATCAATATACTCTTTTATTTTCTTAGGTTTGGTTTTTGGTTTAATTGAAATACCAAACTTTTTACCCTTATTTTTTAATTTTTCAACCTCTTTAATAAGTTTTTTTCTATCTTTAATAGCTTCAAAATGTACAGTTACTATATCACTTGAGTTTGAATATAATATTATATTATCCTCTGGTTTATCTATCATAAGATGTGTATCAAAAATAATTTTTGATGTGTATTTTCTAAGGTCATCAATAAACTTGTAACCAAATGTAAGATTAGGAACAAAATGGTTATCCATTACATCAAAGTGAACTACCTCAATCCCTGCATTTTCTAACTTTACAAAAATATCTTTTAGCAGAGTAAAGTCATAAGACAAAATTGAAGGACAAATCAATCTGTTATCTCCTTATAAAACTTTTCTTCATTATTTTCAACAGTATACAAGTAAATTTTAGGATTGCCAAAAGGTCTAAAAGTTTCTATTATATCTTCTCCAGGATATGCACGGCCTTCAAAAAGTATTGTCTTCCCTCTATTATCAAAACAAACAAGTCTTACTATTTTTCTATCAAGTTCTTCAGGAATATTAAATATAATTGTTTTATAATCTTTATCTGATAATTTACCAACAACAATTTTAACAATATTTATATATCCTTTTACAACTTCAAAAGATATAACCTTCCCATCTTTTTTTGGATCATCCACATTACTATATTCAACAAGGGTAGAAAAACCCTCCTGTTTTGCTTTTATTAATGCCTCTTTTTCATAAAGACCATTAAGAGATAAATCTATTTGTCCCCTGCCATTACTTACCCATAGCCTTAATCCTATTCTATCTGATGAAAAGGAACCTGGTTTTGGTGATTGGTCAATAATAGTACCAACAGGTTTTACACTATTAACAAACTCAACTTTTTCTATATAAACTTTACTATCACTCGTAAATATTTGTTCAATCTGTTTAATATTCTTATTAACAAGGTCTGGTATATCTAAAAACTCTGATCCAGAACTTACCAACAACATTATTTTCCTATCTTTTTTAACCTCCTCATCTGGCTCTATTCCCTGAGAAACAACTGTAAACTTAGGATAATCATTTGAAGATTTTAAAGATACATAATAATTAAGACCAAGACTCTGAAGTCTTTCGGCAGCATCTATAATATTTAAACCTTTCACATCCGGCACTTTAACAGTGTCCTCGCTATGTATAAGTATAATAAGTGTTATAAATGTAAAAAAACCTGTTAAAACAATAAACAATAAAACAAGTATAAAAAATTGTCTTAGGTTTTTAAAACCAATTTCAATATTAAACTTTTTCATCCTAGAACCTCTCCATTTTTAATCTTATACCCATTTATAAACTCACCTGAACTCATCTCTCTACTATTTTCAGGTTTTATCTTCTCAATAGATATGGCACCATCTATTGTCTTAACAATCATTTTTTTATTCTCAATACTTATAGATCCAGGTATATCCAGACTTAATTTCTTATTATATCTACCTATTTCTGTTAATATAATTTTTTTACCTTTATAAAAGGTATATATATTTGGCCAGAGAATAAAAGCACGATATTTATTTAATATAATATCTGTTGTATCCCTATCCCAGTAAATAAGAGCATCCTCTTTTTTTATTTTTCTACAATAACTTACAGGTCCTTCCTGAGTTTTTTCTATAATACTACCATTCTCTGCAATATCTAAAAACTCAGATAATGCGTCTGCAGAAAGTGCTGCTAACTTATCTCTTAATGTAAGATAATTATCCTCTGACAATATATCTATCTCTTTTAAATATACAATATTTCCATTATCAATTTTATCATTTATTCTCTGGATTGTTACCCCTGTCTTTTTATCACCATTTATAAGTGCTTCATGAATTGGTGATGCACCTCTATATTTAGGAAGTATTGATGCGTGTATATTGAAAGTACCTATTCTTGGTATCTCGTAAACATTCTTTGGTATAATTTTACCATAAGAGATAACTATCATTATATCAGGTTTAATACTATTTATTCTATCCAAAACATTATCATCAAATTCATACCCCTGTATAAAATCTATATTATGAGCCAACGCAAATTTTTTAGGTTCAGGAACTTTTAAACTCTTCATTCCCCTACCTATTGGTTTATCCTCACCAGTAAGTATAAGTTTAAGATTAGTTTTTTGATATAAGACATTAAGTGAAGGTAAACAAAAATCAGAATTTCCAAAAAAGATAGAACTAAACATCTACTTTTATTTCCTTAAGTTCTTTTAAACCTTCATTAACCTTTTTTTTGTCAATGGGCAAGACTTTATCTATAAAAAGTATGCCGTTTAAATGGTCTATCTCATGTTGAAGTATTCGTGCAAAAAATCCTTCAACACTTTTTTCAATAACCTTATTATCAATAGTTAAAGCTTTCAAAAAAACCCTTTTATATCTTTTTACTCTTCCATACACACCGGGCACAGACAAACAACCCTCCTGAAGTACATCCTGTTCATCATCTATAAAACTTATCTCTGGATTAACTAAAGCCCAATCTTCTGAATACTCTTTGTTTATCACTATAAGACGTATATTTTGCCCAACCTGGGGTGCAGCAAGTCCAACCCCATCTTTTTTTAGCATTGTTTCATACATATTACTTGCAAGTTCTTTTATATCATCTATATTGTTTACAGGAGAAGACTTTTCTCTCAAACTTTTAGCAGGATATTTTACTATTTCTAAAATCATACTATACCCTAATAGATAAAAATAATAACTAATTAAAATTTAACTTAGAGAATATATATTTTTCTAAATTTTATCTTTAAATTTTAAATATGAAAAAAAATTGGAAAGAAAGAGAAATTGACAAAAAAAAATCAAAATATATTGCAGAAAAATTAAATATTTCAGAAGAAATAGCAACAATATTATGCAACAGGTCTATTGATACTGTTGAAAAAGCACACAATTTTCTGGAAAATAATGATAGTATAGTATCACCCTTTAAAATACAATATATCGATAAAGCAATCAGTATAATAAACAAAATAATACATAAAAAAGAAAAACCAAAAGTATTTATAATAGGCGATAAAGACGTTGATGGTATCACAGGTATAGCAATATTTAAATTAATGTTTGAATACCTTGGCTTTGAAATAAACTATGACCTACCGCTTGAAAATGAATCATATGGTATCTCAGACAGAATTTATAACAATATAATTAAATATAATCCAGACCTTATAATAACAGTAGATGTTGGGATAAAAGAGAGTGAGTTCTGCCAAAAAATAAAAAACTTAGGAATAAAAATAATTATAACTGATCATCATGAACCACCAGATATACTACCTGAAGCTGATGCAATAGTCAATCCTAAAATAGGCAATAACAAAGAACTTGCTTCACTTTCTGGGGCAGGTGTAGCATACAAATTATTTTTTGCTTTACTGTTTTCACAAACAAGTTATTACAATCAATACTTTTTAATCAAAAACAATAAAAATATAGAGGAATCAATAGTTATAAAAAATTTTATAGAAAAAAGATTAAAAAATAAAGAAGAAATTGAAGATTTTATAAAAAACAAGAAGCCAACAATAATAAACATTGAACATGAAAATAAACCAAACATATTTGAACTGTATAAAGAAATAAAGGATATAAACTACAAAACCCTAAGAGAACTTGCAAGAGACAATAATATTTACTATACCAAAAAAGCTGAAACTAAAAGTGCAGCAGGACTTTTTAACAAATACATAATCCAAAAAATAATAAGCAAAAATCAAAATATAAATAATGCGTTAATCTATGCATGTCTTGGAAGTATATGTGACTATATGCCATTTAATACTCTGGAAAATAGAGCATTAATAAAAAAAGGTATAAGTTTAATAAATACTGAAAAACCAGAAAATATAAGAATTGCAATAAAGAAAGATACTATAGATGTAAAAGATATAAGCTTTACATGGGGCCCGTTACTTAATTCTGGTGGAAGATTAGGAAATGCTAACATATCATTAGAGTTTATAATAGAAAAAAACAGAGAAAATATAAAAAATATATATGAAACATTAACTGAAATAAACAAAAAGAGAAAAGAGATAGAAGAAACAGCATATAAAAAAGCAATAAGTCAACTAGAAAAAAGTATTACTAATAACATAATAACATATTCTTCTAATGAAATAATTAAAGGAATAACTGGAATAATGGCAACAAAGATATCTAAAAAATATGGGAAAACATCATTTGTATTTTTCATAGACGAGAATAATGAAGAGGTTGTTGGTTCAGGTAGAACAATGTTAAACATAAATCTAATAAAATTATTTAATGACTGTCAAGATATTTTCTTAAGGTTTGGTGGGCATCATAAAGCATGTGGAATGACAATAAAAATAAACTACTTTGAAGAATTTATGAATATAATAAAGGAAAAAGATAAAAACCTAGAAAAATTTTTTGAAAGTGAAGACTACTATTATTATGACCTGACAATAAATCCAAAAGATATAAATACAAAAATAATCGAATATATATACAGGCTTGAACCTTTTGGGCCCGAATATGAAGAACCTGTTTTTAAATCACCTGCAGTTCATCCAATAGAAATAACAAAAATTGGGCAGGACTTATCACACTTAAAATTTAAAGTAAAAGAAAATCCTAAAATAAACTTTTTGTGGTGGAATAAAGCTTATGAATATGATAATATAAAAGGAAATATAATAGACATATTTTATACACTGAGTCTTAACACATATAATAATAAAACAAGTATTGATGCCACAGTACTTGATATTAATATAATTTAATTCAATCAATTAAAAAAATTTACAGTAAAAATCAACACGCAGGTTAAGCAAGTATTTTATATATTTTTAGAAATATTAAATAAAATGACAGATGCTTATTTTAAATTTAAAAAGCTAAAAAACTTAATATAAGGACAAAATGTTAATAAAATCTGAATTAAATGATAAAGACTTTAAAAAAATAAGTGATTTTGTTTACAAAAAAGTAGGTTTAAATATAAAAGATAATAAAAAATATCTTGTAGAATCACGTTTATCTTCACTAATTGGATCTTTTTTTAATTCATTTACAGAACTTGTAGAACATATTTATAAATTTCCAGAAGACTCCATAACACAGGATATAATAAATAGACTTACTACAAATTTTACCTATTTTTTTCGTGAACCAATACATTTCAAGTTTTTAAAATGGTATCTACAAAATAAAGGAAAAAGAGAAAAAGAGATAAGGATATGGAGTGCTGCATGCTCAAGTGGAGAGGAACCATACACAATAGCTATTACATCACATGAGGCTATGAATATTTATAATTATGATTTTAAAATACTGGCAACAGATATCTCAACAAAAGTACTGGTAAGAGCCTATAGTGGATTATATGAAGGGGAAAAAATAAGAAAATATGTACCGCCTAATCTTATAGCAAAATATTTTGACTATAATATTAATAATGATATGTATCTTGTGAAAAAGAGTGTAAAAGACCTTATTGCATTTAGAAAATTTAATTTAAAGTCAAACCCTTATCCTTTTAAAAGACAATTTGACATAGTTTTTTTGAGAAATGTAATGATATATTTTGCAAATCCAGAAAAAGAATTGCTATTGAATAATATGTATAACCATATAAAAGAGGGGGGATATTTAATTATAGGTTTGGGTGAAAGCCTTATAGGTGTAAAACATCCATTTAAGTTAACTAAATATTCAATATATCAAAAAGTTTAAAAACTTGTTTTTTGTTAATCAATTTTAGAAAAGTATGATATAAATTTTTAATCTTAAAAAATTTTAATAAAAAGTCTTAAGGATAAAAAATTGAAACCAAGAAAAATATTAGAATCAATACCAATATATGTTGGCGGTAAACCAATTATAAACAAAAGAACAATCAAATTGAACTCAAACGAATCAGCTTTTAATATACCAAAAAAAATAATAAAAAAATCTCTTAAATCTCTTAAAAATCTTAATAGATACCATGAACCCACCGGTCTTTTTTTAAGAGAAAAAATAGCAGAAGAATTAAAAATTATCCCAGAAAACATAATTTTAGGCAATGGATCTGGAGAAATTATAAAAATTTTTATTGAAAGTTTTGTTGAAAGTTATGAAAAAATTATAATCCCACAGGTAACATTTTCTCTATATGAGATATATTCAAAACTTAATGGAAATACAACAATAATTAAAACCAATCTTACTGATGGACTTGACATAGACCTTAATGACATACTTGAAAAAGCGGATAATAAAACAACAATATTTATTGCAAACCCAAACAATCCAACTGGTAAATCATATAAATATCAAGATATATTACAATTTTTAAAAAAACTACCAAAAGAAACAAAAGTACTCTTAGATGAAGCATATATAGAATATTCTGAAAATTACGATCCTTCAATATACAGAAAACTTATTGAAGAGTTTGAAAACTTAATTATAATAAGGACATTTTCAAAACTTGGACTTGCAGGACTAAGAATAGGCTATGGTATATCAAATAGTGAAAATATAGCCCAGTTAAACAAAGTAAGGCCGCCTTTTAATACCAATATTCTTGCTCAATATATAGCTTATAATCTTTTAGAAGAAAAGAATTTTATAAAAAAACTTACAAATTTTGTTAAAAAAGAGAGAGAAAATCTATTTGAAAAACTTAAAGATATAAATATTAAGACTTTTAAGTCTGATGCAAACTTCATACTTATACAAGCAAAGGAAAATCTTGATAAAGAACTTGAGAAAAGAGGAATACTTATAAGAAATGCTTATTCTTTTGGTTTATCATCCGATTATTACCGTATAACGATAGGGACAAAAAGGGAAAATCTAAAAATGATAAAAGCCCTTACGGAGGTACTAACATGAAAAAAACAATAATAGTAATACTATTTTTAATTGCAACAATAATCTTAGGGCAAGATAAAAAAGTATTTTATGGTAAAGCAAGTTGGTATGGTAGTAATTTTCATGGGCGAAAGACAGCAAGTGGTGAAATATATGATATAAATAAACTCACAGCAGCACATAAAGATCTTCCTTTTGGAACAATTCTTAAAGTAACAAATCTTAACAATGGCAAAAGTGTAATAGTAAAAGTAAATGACAGAGGCCCTTTTGTCGCAGGAAGAGTACTTGACTTATCTCAAAAAGCAGCATTTGAATTAGGATTTTTAAAAGAAGGCATCACTGATGTAAAAGTTGAAATAGTATCATTGCCGGGGGAAGGAAAAAGAGACTTTGACTTCCAGGATGAGTTAATAAATCCTGATACTAAAGATAGTAATAACAAAAAAGATACAAAAAAAGAAACTGAAGAATGGAAAAAAAGTAATAAAGAACAGATAGTACCTATTGAAAATAAAGATGAAAATGAAGAAGATGAAATAGATACAAAAATTGATGATATAATATCAAACCTTAAAAAAGAGATTAAATCTCCTCAGGATGAACAAAAAAAAGATAATATAGAGCCTAAAAAAGAGGTCGAACCTAAAGAAAAATTAGAAAAAAATATAAAAATAGACAAAGATAAAATAGCAGATGAAAATAAAAAAACATTTGAACAAAAAATATATAAAATATTTGTTATACAACTAGGAGCTTTTACAACAGAAGAAAAAGCACAAGACTTTAAGAAAAAATTAGAATCAATTGGAATAGAAACATACATAACTGAAGTAAAAAGAGAAAATCTTATTTTGCATAAAGTAAGAGAAAATAAAGTATACACAGATCTTAACACTGCATTAAAAAGAATGGAAGAAATAAATAAAAAGGGTATTGAGTGCTTTATAGTAGCAAAGTTCTTTATAGCAAAAGAAAAAGAACAGTAAAAATCCTTTTTATTTTTTTAATTTTAGCCAATAGTTGTACAAGATTAACACTAGCTAATAATTTCATAGAGATTGGATTTGAATTAAATAAAGAAGAGATTGAACTCTCATTATTAGAAAAACTCTACCTTAATGGTGAATATTCTAAAATAGTAATTTTACCAATACCTAATGATAATTTTCAAAAGTACATATATATAAGAGCTCTCTATCATCTTAAAGAGCATGAAAAAATTGTAAAAAATAATTTTGATTTAGATGATCCTGTATTGGGAAAATATTTAACTTTCTTTAAAATAAATTCTCTGGTAGAATTAAAACAGTTTGAAAAAGCTTTAGAAGAGTTTAAAAATATAGAAAAAGACGAAGAATTATTACAAAAAGATAATCTTATAGACCTTTATGAAAAAATAGTTGCAGGACTTGATAGAGAAGATATATCAATAAATAAAGGGAGATTTTATTTTTATAGATTTGAAATAACAAAAGATAAAAATTATCTTATAAAGGCAGTAGAACAAAAAGATTCACTTGCAATAAACTCTCTTTATGAAAACATAAGATTAATACCAGCTTCAACATATCTAAAAATATTTGATTTTATTAAAAATAATAATATAGAAATAGCATTAAAAGTTGCAATTTATATTAAACTTCAAAATGAACTTGGGGAATTATACTTTCAGAATAAAAAATATAAGGAAGCGTTAAATTATCTTAATAAAGATAGTATTTATTATTCACTATCAAAAATAGCACTGGAAAAACCAGATGAAAATGATATTAATGTAGCACTAAATAACCTGGAACTATCATATGATATTCTTGCAACCTGGTATATAAAAACAAAAAATTATGAGATGCTTTATGATATTATAGTTAAAACAAAAAAGATTAAATACATAAGAGAATTAATACTAATACTTCTTGAAAAAAAAGAATACGAAAAACTTTATGAGTATGCAATTAATTTAAAAGACCAGATTTCAAACCAATATTTTAAAACAATGATTTTATACTACGCTGGTTACACAAATATAAATAATAAAAAAAATGATGCTATAGAAATACTCAAAGAGTGTGCAATAAATACTTTTATTTTTTATGGTTATCAGTCATTCATAAAATTAAGCGATGAAGATAAAAAAGATGTTATTAAAAGACAAAAAGAAATATATGAAAAATCAAAAAGCAATATAAAAGAAAAAATAAAACTAATGACTAATATAAAACTGACAAATGAAGAATATATAAAATTCTTTATAAAAATAGGAGAATACAATAGAGCAATCAATATGCTTAAAACAAAAATAGAGGATGAGAATAAAATAAACTTTTTCTTATTTTCCTACCTTTTCAATTTAAAAAGGTATAGACTTGCTTTATATTTTCTTAATAAAATATATGATTATCTTACAGAATATAAAATACCATATATAGATATTGTAAAATATCTTGTTCCTCTACCTGATGAATATAAAGAAATTATAATTAAGGCAAGCAAAAGATATAATATTGATGTATATCTTATCACAGGTCTTATAAGACAGGAATCAGTCTTTGATGAGAAAGCAGTCTCAATAGCTGGGGCAAAGGGGCTTACTCAACTTATGGACTCAACTGCAAAACCAATAATAACAAAACTATATAAAGAAAAAATAATAGAAAATACTGATATTTTTGATCCAAACACTAATATAATGGTGGGTATTTTTTATCTACATGATCTTTTTAATACATATAAAGATTACAATGACTATAAAGAAATACTTGCTATTGCATCATACAATGCGGGACCTATAAGGATAAAAAAACATTTTATTAATGTTTCTTCATCTGTTTTAAATAACATTCATTTTATAGATACAATACCTATAACCGAAACAAGAGAATATGTAAAAAGAGTTCTATTTTATAAAGAGGTTTACAAAACACTTTATAGAATAGAAGAGTAGATTATAAACTAAGTAATTTAACTATATTTTTTCCTGCAATTTTTCCAGCACCTAATGCTTCTATAACAGTTGCAGAACCAGTCACTATATCACCACCTGCAAAAACATTTTTTATAGATGTCTGATAATTTTTATCAACTCTTATATATCCTCTTTCATTAAACTCAAGACCATTAACACTTCTTAAAACAGGATTCGATGTTGTTCCGATAGCTATTATAACAGTATCAGCATCAATAAAAGTTGTTTTTCCTGTTTTTTCTATAATTGACTTACCATTATCATTTTTTCCGTTAATTTTCATTATATTAAACTCAATTCCAGTTACCCATCCATCATTATTACCAATTATTACTGCTGGATCAAGTAAAAAACTGAATTGAACACCCTCTTCTTTTGCGTGTTTTATCTCCTCCTCTCTTGCAGGCAAGTCTTTTTCCTCTCTCCTGTAAACTATAAACACATCTTTATATCCAAGTCTTAAACATGTCCTTGCAGCATCAACCGCAGTATTGCCACCACCAATAATTATAGCTTTTTTGCCCTTTACTATAGGGGTATCATATGACTCATCATAAGCATTCATAAGATTTACTCTAGTTAAAAACTCATTAGCTGAAAAGACTCCTTTATAACTTTCTCCCGGAATATTTAAGAACTTTGGGAAACCAGCACCTGACCCTATAAAAATAGCATTATAATTTTCAATCAAATAATCAAAACTTATTGTTCTTCCAATAAGAATATTTTTATGGAACTTAACATCCATCTTTTCTAAAGCTTTTATCTCTTTTTCTATAACATCTTTAGGGAGCCTAAAAGCTGGTATACCATAAACAAGTACACCACCAAATCTATGAAGAGCCTCAAAAACATCAACCTCTATTCCAGCCCTTGCAACCTCACCTGCACAAGCTAAAGAGGCAGGTCCTGAACCTATTACAGCAACTTTTAAATTATTTTTATTATTAATTTTTATTTCATTTATCTCTTCATGCCATCCATTTTTTAAAGCATTATCACCAACAAACATCTCTAGCTTACCAATAGCAATAGAGTTTTTCCCAAGTACACACTTAGCTTCACACTGTCTTTCCTGAGGACATACTCTACCACATACAGATGGTAAAAAATTATCTTCTCTTATAGTAAGGTAACTTGATTTTATATCACCATCCCTAAGAAACTTAATAAACTTTGGAATATTTATGTTAACAGGACAGCCACTTACACATGGTTTAGTAGGACACTGCAAACACCTATCAGCTTCAGCTTTTGCAAGTTCAAAACTAAACTCATTTATAACAGATGCAAAGTCCTTTACTCTATCTTTAGGATCTCTTTCAGGAAATGTATTTCTTGATTTCATCTCCTATTACCTCTATTAAGAAGATAATCTCTAAGACAGGCCCCCTCCTCCTTTGCAAACTGGTTAGATCTCAATATAAGATCATCTAAATCAACCTTATAACCATCAAAATCAGGTCCCTCAATACAAGCATAATGTATTTTACCATCCAAAACAACCCTACAAGCTCCACACATACCTATCCCATCAACCATAATTGGATTAAGACTTACAATTATCTCAACTCCATATTTTTTTATAGCATCAACTGATGCTTTCATCATCTTAAGAGAACCAATTGAATAGACTTTATCTATATTGTATTTTTTAAATATCTGATCTACTACAGACACTACATTTCCCTTTAACCCGTATGACCCATCATCAGTAGTTATTATAATTTCATCGGATATATCCTTAAGTTTATCTTCCCAAAATACCAACGACTTATTTCTAAACCCTACAACACTTATTATTTTTGAACCCATCTCCTTATAAGCTTTCATTATTGGATATGATGCTGCAATCCCAAGCCCACCTGATAAAAAAAGAACATTATTTTTCTTCTCTATTTTTGAGGGAGTACCAAGGGGGCCTAAAATATCAGGAATAAAATCATATTCTTCATCATACATCATCTGAGTCGACTTACCAACAACCTGAATAATAAAAGTTATTGTTCCTTTTTTTCTGTCAAAGTCAGCAATAGTAAATGGTAATCTCTCCCCTTTTTCTTTAGGTATCAAAATACAGAATTGACCTGCTTTAGCCTCTCTTGCAATAAGAGGGGCTTCAATCTCAAGTTCAAATACATATTGATTATATATCTTTTTTCTTAGAACCTTAAACATTAAAAAACTCAAAAAACAAATTTTTAACCATTAAAATATAACTAATAGATCAAAATTAATTATTAAAGTTATAAAAATATTCTAAAAATAGATTTTAATTTAAAATTAGTTTATTTGTTAAAATAATAAAATCCCTGTGTTAATAAATCTTTAATTTTTTTATAGTTAATCATTTAATTTAATTTTTTGTATCATAATGCTTAATATTTTACTCCAATATAAAAATCAAGACAAATCCTATTTATTTGAAAATATGATTCTTTTTTAATATGTTAAATCAATAAATTCTATTAAATTTTAATCATAAAATTTTATAAAGTTTAAGAGGAAAATATTATAAATGGAAACCACTCTAGAAAAACTTGAAAAAATAATAGAAGAAAGAAAAAAATATTCACCAGAAGAGTCTTATACAGCAAAACTTATAAACAAGGGGATAGAAAAAATCCTAAAAAAGATAGGAGAAGAGGCATCAGAGTTAATAATAGCATCTCTTAAAAATGAGAAACAGAATATCATACACGAAACTTCGGACCTTTTTTATCATATACTTGTAATGCTAAATTACCATACCATAAAACTTGAAGATATATATAATGAACTTGAAAAAAGAATGAATATATCTGGTATAGAAGAGAAAAGGAGAAGAAAAGATGATTGAACTTGATGATAGGATTCTTTTTGCAGTACCCAAAAAAGGAAGATTAAAGGACCCAACATTATCATACTTAACAAAAATTGGGTTATCATTCCATAAGAACGAGAGGCTTGATATTGCATTATGTAACAATACCCCTATTGCACTTATATTCCTTCCTGCAACAGATATACCTTTATATGTTGCCAACGGTAAAGTTGCTTATGGTATAACTGGGGAAGATATAATCAGTGAGCATAAACTCGAAAATAGGATAGAAATAGTTACAAAATTAGGATTTGGAAAGTGTAAGGTAGCACTTGCAGGTCCAAAAAATATAGATTATTCATCTTTTAATTATGAAAATGTAAAAATCGCAACATCTTTTCCAAATATAACTAAAAAATTTTTAGAAAAAAAAGGAATAAAAAACTATACTATAAATGAAATATCAGGTTCAGTTGAGATATCCCCAGCATTAAGTGTGTCAGACCTTGTAGTAGATATTGTTGAAACAGGTTCAACTTTAAAAGAAGCAGGTCTTATTATAATAGAAAATATAATGAATACAGAAGCTATATTTATCAGTAAAAAAAACCTTGACAACAACGAAAATGAATGGAAGGAAAAACTTAAGGAAAGATTCAATAGTGTAATTACAGCAGAAAAATATTTAATTATAGATTATAATATTCACAAAAATAATCTTGAAAAAGCCGAAAAAATAACCCCTGGTTTTAACTCACCTACCATACTACCACTGGTAGATAAAGAATGGTTTGCAATAAGAGCTGTAATAAAATCTGAAGAAAAATACAAAATAATAGAAGAATTAAAAAAAATAGGTGCTCAGGCAATAATAATATCTAAAATGGATTACTTTGTTCAATAGAGGATATTCTTGAAAATAAAGCAGGTATTAAAAAATATAAAAGTTGATTTTATAGAAAACCAGGAAATTAAAGATGAAAATATAATTTATTCTGAATTAATAGAGTATTTAAAGAAAAATATAATAAAAATTTTAACAGAACTTGACCCAACAGAAGCATTCATATTTTATCACTCATTCATAAATAAAGAGGGTTTTAATCCATACAGTGATAAAACAAAAGAAAAAACAAATATAGACCAAGCAATAGAGAATCTAGAAAATAAGCTTTTAATATATAAAAGAGTAAGTGTTCAAAATATAATACCAATTACAAAAACATATTTATTTGATGAGATACATGAAATACTTAGTAAATATAATTTCTTCAACATAGACAGTATAATAGAAAACATATCTAAATTTAAGCCAAGTAAAGAGGTTTCATATCTTGATATGCCTCAGGATATGTTCTATTTTTTTTATTCTTATGGGGGAATAGTCAAAAAAGAATTTGTAGACCAGTATTTTACAGGGCCTGAAATTGAATATTTTAAAAATAATGGAATAAATGAAGGTTTACTTTATGTGGATAACGATAAGATATATCAGGTTTATCATATAGACATCAAAAAAATATATGAAAAACCAAATGAAACTGTAAAAACAATATCGTATAATACAAGAATATTCAATGATATAATAAAAATAATATATACTATAATAAAAACAAACATAATAATAAATAAAAATGGAAAAATAAATAAAAAACACTTTGAAATACTACTAAAGGAAGTATCATCTGAGGTTGTATTGAATTTTATTATCAAACTGTTAACAAAATATAATTTTATCAAAATAAATGAAGAAAATTCATATATATATCCTACTGAAAAGCTATACAGTTTTTTTCAAAACAGTATAGAAAAAATCTATGACATGTTCATAGAAACTGATGAAGATATAAAAGAAATTTATAATACTATAAAAACAATAAAAAATGAAGAGTTTGGGATCCAGGATATATTATCACATATTGTAAAAAAGAAAGTAAAATCAAATCCTGAATCTATTTTAAAAAGAGAGACAAGAAGAAAAGTTATAGAATCTATTGAAATATTATTTTACCTTGGAATATTAATAAAAAAGATTACAACAGATAGTTATATATTCTACTCACTAAACAAAAAATATAAAGATATAAGTAATGAAAAACACAATAATGAAAAAAATATTATGGTAACACCAAATATGAAAATATATGCTTATCTTAATAAGCTTGAATTATCAACATCTTATATATTAAACATATTCCTTGACATAGAGTCATATGAAGAGATATGTGTTTACAACATTACACCTGAATCAATAAAGAGGGCTGTATATTTTGGTAACAATGTAGAAGAACTCGTAAAAGTACTTAAAAGTAAATCAAAAGAGATACCTGAAAATGTAATAATAAATATTAATAACTTTGCAAAAAAGGTAAGATTTGGAAAAATTAAAAATGTTATTATTGTAAAATTCGATGATCCTAAAATATTAGATGAAATATTATTACATCCAATATATAAAAAAATTGTAATAGAAAAAATATCAGATAAACATGCAATAGTAGATAAAGAAATATTTAATACAAGAATAATGGAAGATATTTCTGTTTATTTTAAGATAGATAATTTATAAATTTAAATCATAAACTTTTACTTAATCTTAATTTAAAGGGTATAACAATGCTAAAAAAAGAAAATCTCGAAAAATATAAAAATAAACACTATTTAAGTCCAAAAGAGTGTGCAGAAATTGCTGGAGTTTTCCCAACTACTGTAATATACTGGATTAAAGCTAAAGGTTTAAAAAACTATAAAACACCAGGTGGTCATTATAAAATAAAAAAAGATGATCTAATTTCTTTTATCCAGGGTAAAAATCTTAAAAAAGTAATAAAAGAGACCGAAAAACTAAACATTTTACTTATAGAAGATGATGAACTACTTGCAAACTCAATAAAAGAGGGTTTAAAAGATAAATATAATATTGAAATAATCTTATCCTATCAAGAAGCATTAAATAAGATAAGCAGCAAATATAACCTTATACTGCTTGATATTAACTTAAAAGATGGAAACGGGCTTGATATTGCTGAAAAAATAATGAACAATACAGAAACAGCAAAAATACCAGTTATAATAATCTCAGCAGTAAATAGAAGTGAAGTTATTGAAAAGGGGCTTATGTTAGCGTTAGACTTTATTAAAAAACCTTTTTCAATAAAAGAACTTGAAATAAGATTACAAAAATTGCTAAATAATTTATTTTATGAATAAAGAAGGTTTAAAACCTTTTATAATATTATTTATTACCAATCTTCTGTCTTTTATAAGTTTTAATGTACTAAATATATTTCCAATGTATCTTTCAGAATTAGGTGCAAGTTCATCATACATAGGTATAATAATGGGCTCTCCTATGTTTGTTCTTGTATTTTTAAACCTATTATTTTTAAACATCATAGAAAAGATAAATAAAAAAAGATTTATAATAGTATCTCTTGTCCTCTCAATAGTATCATATTTATTATGCTATATATATTATAACAACCTTAAAATAATATTACTTATAAGAATAATACAAGGTATAACATACACAATAAACTTTTCCTTTATTTTTTCAATTGCAATAGAGATAATACCCGCAGAATTAAGAGTAGGATACCTAGGTATGTTTGGTGTATCAGGTTCTATAGCAAGTGCTGTTGGACCATCTATAGCTGAATATATATTTAAAATAACTAATAATTTTAGAAATATATTTATTCTTGGGTTAATTGTGTCAATACTCTCTTTAATTATATTCAGTATTATAAAAGAATACAACAGAGTAGATAATGAGGTAAGCAATAAACCAATCAATTTGAGGGAATACAAGTATATTATTATACTCTCAATAATTTTTGGCTCAATATTCGGTGCACACTTCTCATTTATAAGCGATTATGCAAAAAAAATAAATGTTTTACCAGTATCAGCGTTCTTTATATCTTATAGTATATCTTTAATACTAATAAGAATAATCCTTGTAAACGAAATAAATAGATGGGAAAAAATAAAAACAATAAAAATCTTCTTTTTTATAGCAATAATATCGTTATTCTTAGAGTTTTTACTATCTAAAATAAAACTACTAATATTTTTAATGCTTACAGCCGTAACATATGGGTTAAGTCACTCTATACTATATCCAACATTCAGTTCAGTATTTGTTGAAAAAACACATGAAAGGAGTAAAGCAACAATAATTTTCATATTATTATTCAGTCTTGGGCAGGGAATATCATCTTTTTTTTATGGCTTTATATCTGATATATTTAATTATCAATATATGTACCTTATATCTTTTATCATCTCAATACTATTATTTAGCATAACACTAAAAAGTAATTATATATAAATTTAATTTCAGTTTATAAGTTCAAGTTCATATATAACTTCTTCTGATGACTTATTATAATCGATAATTAAAGATGATGATATTATTTGAGATTCTTTCTTCAAAGTATCAAGAAACTTAGTAAAATCTGAATCATATTGAAAAATATATACTAAAATTTTATATCGACCTAATATATTTATAACCTGAGGATTAAAACTATTTGTTTCATTTAAAGAGTTAGTTTTAACAAAAGCAAAAAAAATTTTATGATTAAAATTTTTAGCAACCAAAATCTGCTCTTCAATAATGTTTTTTAACACTGAAGAAATGTTAAAAATATTATTGTATCTATCTTCAAACGGGGCAACAGATAATGTATAAAGAGAGGTTGCAAAATAGGAAGATAAAACCTTATAGAGACTTAATCTCCAATCATACTCATCAAGTGTATCAACACCACCTATAACAAAAAAACCTAGTATTTTATCGTAAATTTTTAAAGGTATAAATAAAGCAGTGTTCATTTCATTAACATCATATAAAGAAAAATACTTATTTACAATATCACTGTTATTAGTAAATAAATCAATATATTTTTTATTTGCAACAATGTTAAAAATATCTGATGTTTCATCAAAAAATAATTTTTTATATGTATCTTCTCTAAAGCCATAACCATCAAAAACTTTATAAACATTATCCTTTTTATTAATAAGTAACATCTTTTTTATTCCAAGGCCATACTCTAGAGTTGAAAATGTTAAAAATATTATTTCATCAAGTTTTCTTGAAGTTTTTAACACTTCTCCTATTTCATGAATAGCTTCAAGTTGTTTAAATCTTTTTCTAAGATTATCATGTAAAAAAGCATTCTCAAGTGCATTACAACCAAGTGATATTATTGGAATAAGTATCTCAATATCTTTATCAATATTTTCAAGACCAATTTTTTTTAATACAAGATATCCTGTTATAGTTTTAGCTTTTAATTCAAAGATATAGAAATCTTTATTTGTTAAAATCTGATTATTATTAATCTTATCTTTAATAAACAAGATATCATCATCACTAAAGTCTTTATTTAAAAATACTGATAAACCATTTTTTTTAATTAAGAAACACGCAGCACTTGCTCTTGTATATCCTATAAAGGTAAGTAATAAAAGATTCACCAGTTCTTTTGGATTAAGTGTATTATATATCTCTTTACTTATTTCAAATAAATTTTTAATATCATATTCTTTTTTTAATAGACTTGTTTCTAAATTGATAAGGCTATCTTTAATCCCATCTTTTTTTTTAGAAAAATCATTCTGTAAATCAGAAACTTTTTCTACTTTATAATCCCCTTTTTTAATAGACTCTCTTATTATTTTAGCCTTTGCAAGTAAACTGTTTTCTCTAAAAAACTTTGCCCTATCCCTAAGTCCAAAAAACATATTATATACCTAATTCATCAAAAAGTTTATTATATAAATCATAATATTCAGACTTTGCAAAGTCCTTTATTTTATCCTCTGGTAAATAACCAAAAAGCGTATCAAGATAAGAAAGAACTTTTTTAACATCATCAACATTTAACTCTTTATATTTACCTTCTTTAATTTCAGACTTATCTTCTTTTTTCTCTAAATATTTTTTATCTCCAAGGTCAACTTTTTCAACCTCTTCCTCTATTTTTATGCTCTCTTCAAAAAACTCTTCTTCCTCAGAAACTATCTGTTTAGTCGGTTCTTCTATTTCAGTTTTTATCTCTTCCATCTCACTCAAGTTCTCAGAAACTGGAACCTCATTAATTTCTTCAACTTCCTTTTCTATCATCTCCTCACCAACAGGCACAACTTCTTCTACTCCTA
>ERZ795060.74-NODE-74-length-135079-cov-15.072446_pt1 | contig 135079 bp, 88 predicted proteins | sample MGYA00375144_ERZ795060 | MGnify/ENA primary metagenome ERZ795060 (study PRJEB30189, sample SAMN05720157) | activated sludge metagenome | isolation source: anaerobic digester from wastewater treatment plant | place: Japan | collected 2015-05-15 ...
CGTGGTTCTCCGCCGAAGCCGTTACCAGGAGCGAGCTGGTCGTGTAGTCCGGCAGCGCCGACACCTGGTTCTTCAGCGGGCCGCCCGCGTTGGCGGCGAAGTTGGCGTTGATCGCCTGGATCGTCGCCCCCAGGTCCGCGTACTTCAACGCGTACGACCGAACCTCCCGCATGTCGTCCGCCGGACGCGAATCCAGCTTGGCAATAAGGGTCTTGACTTCGTCCAGGTCTTCCTGGGTCTTGGCCGTGATGACCACCGTATTGTTCGAATCGTTGCCCGTCACGTTCACCGGGAACACACCCGTGCGGGCGTCCCGGCGCTTGGTCTGGGCGATGATACTGGTCAGTTGGGCCGCAATCTCGGTCGCCTTGACCTTCTCGATCCGAACCGTCTCCGGCGGGATGACCTTGTTGGCGTCGGGCCGATCAATTTGAGCCAGCGTCTCCTCGATCTGCTTCATGTCGTCGGGCAGCGCCTTGACCACCAGCGATCGCGTGCCGTACTCGTACGTGATCACCGGTCGCTCATTCACCGGACGATCCGACTTGTTGAAAACCGCCACCAGCGCCTGATAGGCGTAGGTCACGTCGGTGTACTGCACCGGGATGACCTTGACCTGCAGCCCGGCCTCGCTCACCTCGGGCCGATCGAAGATCTTCAGCAATTCCTCGATTTGTTTGCGATTCGAATCGCTGGACTGCACGAACAGCATCTTCGACCTGCTGTCCGGCATGATCTGCACGACAGCTTCCGAAGGCACCGGCGTCGTGCCTGCCGCGGTCAGGGCGTCGTTACGCGTCTTGAACCAGGCCTGCAGCTTTTTCGCCACTTCATCGGCATTGGCGTGCTGGACGGTGAAGGTCGACTCCTTCACGGCCGCGATTTGCGGCTTGCGGTACGCCTCCAGCGGATCGATGACCAGGGCCTTGATCTGCTGCAACTGCTGGCCCGTGCCGTAGACGTACACCATGTCGTTGCCGCTGGCCACTGCCCGCGGAGGCTGCTTGCCGCCCGGGAACTTCACGCCGGCGTACAGGGCGTTGATGGATGCGGCAACCGCCGCCGCACCGCCGCCCGTGATCGGATACATGGCCACCGTCTCGGCCGTGTCGTCGCCCGGCGGGATGTCCAGCTTCTTCAGCGCCGTGTCCACCATGATCATGGTGGTGGGCGAACCCACCACGATGAGCGAGTTCGTCCGCGGGTCCGGCGTGACACCGAACGGCTCGGCGCCGCCCCGCAACGCGACCGACATCTGCGTCATCAGCGCCTTGAACTGGGCCTCCACCTCCGTGGCCGCCGCGTGCTTGAGCGGGAACACCTGGATTTCCTGCTTGCTCGGTCGATCCAGGTCCATGGCCACCTTCTGGATCTGCTTGAAGATCTCGTCCGGGGCCACCACGAACAGAATCCCGCTATTGTCGTCGCCGGTGATCTCGATCCGCTGGGCACCGCGAACGTTCCGCCGGCCGCGGGGCACGAAGATCTCGGTCAGCTTGCTCGCCACGCTGGTCGCGTTGGCAAACCTCAACTCCACCTGCTTGGCCGTCGCCGACTGGAAGGACTTTTCATCCAGTTCCTTGATTTTGGCCGCGATCAGGAGTTGCTTGGCCTCCGTGGGGGCGTACACCAGCAGCGAGTTGGTCTCGGCGTCTGCTGTGATGCGAACGGCCCGCGGCCCGGTCTCGCCCGGCTCGACGAAGATCTTGGTCAGCGTCGCCGCCATTTCCGTGGCGCTGCCCGCGTTGACCGGGTAGATCTGGACCTGCTGCTCCTTGGGAGCCACGTCCATCTCCTGGATGATCGGAGCGATCTTCTCCATGTCCGGCTTGAGGGCCCGGACCACGATGGTGCCCGCCCGGCTGTTGGCGGCGATCTTGACGTCGCCTGCGCCGCGGCCCGGTGTGAACCCGTCTATGCCCCGTCGGCCGCCTCCCGTGCGGTCCGGACCGAACACCTTCTCCAACTCGGCGGCGATCTTCTCCGCGTCACCGTTCTGGATGACGAACGTCTTGACCTCCAGCGGGACTTCCAGTTCCTCCAGTTGCTTGATCAGACTGTGGACCAGGTCGATCCCTTCGTCGGTGGACGACACGATGATGGTGTTCGTCGTCGCGTCCGACGTGATCATGATGTCCTTGGCCGGGTTCAGCCGCATCTTGCCGGGCACGCCGCCGTTCTGGCCGTCCTTGCCCGCCTGCGCGGCGCTGGCTTCGGATGCCGCCTCCATCTGCTGCATCTGCAGTTCGAGCATCTGCTCTTCCAGCCGCTCGATCAGGTCGGCCTCGGGGCTGCCGCGGCCGCCCCGCAGCCCGCCCAGACCGGCGCGTCCGGTCCGCAGCCGGCGGGTGCCGTCGTCGATCTTGAGGATGGCCTTGATGGCCTGCTCGACCTCGCCCGCATTGAGCTTCTCGAGCTGGAACAGCCGGATCTTCACGCCCTGGCCCCCGCCCGGCCGGTCAATCTTGAGCAAGAGTTCGGCAATGACCGGGAAGGTCTCGGGCGCGGCCCGGATGATCAGCGTGTTCGTCCGCGGGTCGGGAATGACCTTGATGCGCTGGGCCGCCGCAGCCGCGGCCTTGGCTGCCTCCTCTTCCTGCTTCTTCTGCTCTTCCTCTTCCCGACGGCGCTGGCTGCCGCTGGACTCCTCGCCATCGCGGTCCTGACCGCCGTCCTGGCCCTGCTGCGCCCCCTGACCGCCCTGGCCGCTGCGGCGAGCACCCTGCTGCCGCCGCTGTTGCTGCTGGGCGGGCACGGTGTCGTTGAACATCGTCTCCAGGATGTGAGCCGCCACCTCGACCGCAATGTGCTCGACCCTCACCACCCGGAACTCGGTCTTGGTCGCGTCCTCGATGTCCTCGAGCTCCTTGACGATCGTGTCGAGCAGGTAGTCGAACTCCTTGACCTGGCCTTCCCGGCCCACGATGAAGATCAGTCCCTGCTCGGGGTCGTAACGAACCTGGACCTCATCGCTCTCGCGGGCCTGTCCGGCCGCCTGGCTGAGCTCGCTGTACATGCGCTCTTCGGGCGACTGGCGGGACTGCTGAGCCGCGGGCTTCTCAGCCACCGTGCCGGCCTTCGGGGCTTGAGCCTTGGCCGGCGCAGCCGCCGGGCTCGCCTTGGGAGCCGCCGCCTGGCCATCGGCTGCTGCCGGTTGCGTGGTGGCCTGCCCTTCCTGACGGAAACCCTCCAGCAGCATCTGAGCGGCCGTGCGGTTTTCGGACGCCGATCCGGTTTCCGCGGGCCGGCTGGCCGGAGCCGCAGCCGCCTTCGAAGGCGGGGTCGCCGCCGGCTGCGTCGCCGCGATCGTCGCCGCTTGCGACAATTTTATGGCATTCAGTGACGCCTGCATCCGGGCCAACTCGCCGGCTGGGGCGACGAACGGGTTCGCGCTCACCGGCTGAGCCGATCCCTCGCCCGCCGGAGCCGCCGGCGGCTCGATCGGATCCCAGTAGTTGACCTCGCGCTGGTTGATCATGTCCATCGGGCTCTGCAGTCCGCCCGGACGGACGATCGGCCGAATGTTGACGCCCACCGGCGACAGCCGCTGAATCTGCGCGATCAGCCTCTGAGGATCCTTCACCCGGCGCGCCGCCACCATGATCTTGGGCTGCGGCGGATTCTTCTCCACTTCCTGCAGCATCTTTTCGACCTGCGGGAAGTACTTGGGATCGCCCTGCACGATGATCTGGTTGGTGAACGTGTACGGCTTGATGTACGGCGCGTCCCAGCCGTACAGCTCGTACATGCCCTTGTCCAGGATCTCGGCGATCTCCTTGGCCGGGCCCTTCACGTCATACAGAAGCGTGACTTCCTTGCCCGAGGTACCGATCACCGTGCTGTTGGGTCGCCCGCTCTCGTGCGCCTTGGCAATCCGCGCAGCGGCCAGGTTCTCCATCTGCGCGACCACTTGTTCGATAATGGGGAACTTCTCCGGCGGCGCGTAGACGATCAACTGGTTGGTCTGGTAGTCCGTGCGCACGGTCACGGTCGCGCCGCCCGCGCTGCTTACACCGCGCCGCGAGCTGTAGCTGTAACGGCTGCTTCCGCCGCCGACCACCTCCTCGACCATGTCGGCGACTTCCTGCAGGTCGGCGTCCTGGATCTGGATGACCTTGAACATGCCCTCGGGGCGAGCCCCTTCGTCGAGCTTCTTGACCAGTTGTTCCGCCTCGGCGACCTTTTCCTCGGCGCCGGTCAGAATGATGGAGTTGCTGGATTCGACGGCGGTCACGGTCAGCTCAGTGTTGCTCTCCGAGCTTCGGCTCCGCGAGCCCCAGCCGCCCCACCAGCCACCGAAATCACGGCGACGCGAGGACGACGACGAACCGCCCGACGTGCTGGCGATCTGCTCCTCCACGATGGGGGCCAGATCCGTCGCCTTGGCCGTCATGAGCGAGATGATCCGCGTGGTCGACGGCCGCGGCGGTCGGTCGAACTCGCTGATCAATTCCTCGACCGTCGGCATCAACGCGCTGGGCGCCGACACCATGATCCGGTTCTGTCCCTTGTGCACGGTGACGCGCGGACCACTCGATCCGCCCCACCCCCCCCAGCCGAAGGACCGGCCGCCACCACTTTGCTGCTGCAATTCCTGGTACTTGGTCTCCAGCACCGGCTCGATGATGTCCGCGATCTCCTGCGGACGAGCCCGCTGAATGTCAAAGTGCCGGATGGTCATGGTCAGATCGGCGCCTTGCTTGGCATCGATCATCTCGCGAACCCGCTTGTCGATCTCCGGCATCCGATGACTCGGCGCCGAGACCAGCAGCAGGTTGCTGCCGTACTCGCCGATGAACTTCAGGTTCGACGCGCCGCTCGACCGGCCCCCCGGGCCGTCCTTGCCGAACAACTGTCGCAGGTTGTTCGCCAGTTCGTACGTGCCCCGGTAATCCGAGCCGGTGACCTTGTACGTTCTGATCTCGTTGCCTGCCGTCGCGTCGGTGTCGACCTCCTTGACCAGCTGGGCGATCTCTTCCATCTTGTCTTTGGGCGCCTGGACGATGATGCCGCGGCCAATCTCAGCCACCTTCACGCCCAGGTTGGGACCGTCCGAAGACATCCCGCCGCCGAAGAAGCCGCCGCGCGAACGCCCGCTCGTGCGAGCCTCGAACGTCGTCTGGATGATCTCGCTGACCTCGCTGGGCTCGGCGTAGCTCAGCTCGAACGTCCGCCGCACGATCTCTTTGGCGGCGTAGTCGGCGTCGATCTGCTTGACCGTCTCTTCGATCTTGGCGAAATCCTCGTCGCTCGCCGAGACGAACAGCCGGTTGCTCACCGACTCGGCGACGATCCGCACGGGCACTTTGCCCGCTCCGCCCGAGCTGTCCGCTCCGTAGCCGCCGCCGTAGTATCTGCCGCCGTAGCCGCCTCGCCGGCCGCCACGTTCGAACAGGTTTTCGATCACACTCTCGACGTACCCGGCGTCGGCCTTGGTCAACTGGATAGTGCGCCAGCCGGCCTGATCGGCCGCACTCGGCACATCCAACTGGTCGATCAGTTCCTTGGCCTTGGCATGCACTTCCTCCAGAGCCGTGACCACGATCGCGTTGCTCTGAGGCTCGTAGACGAACATCGGCGCGTTGGGATCGAGGCTCATGCCGTAGTAGTACCCGCGCCGTCCGCCGCCACCGCCCCGGCTGCTCAGCGATTCGCTCAGAATGCTGGTCATCATGGCCGCGTCGACGTGCTTGAGCCGGTACGTTCGGGTGATGGCCGACGACTTGCTGCGCTCATCCACCTGCTTGATCAGCCGATGGATGTCGTCCCACATCTCCTCGCGGCACAGCACGATGAGCATCTTGGAGTTGTCGTCGGGCAGGAAGCGCGGCAACGTGTTGCCTCCGCTGCCTCCGTAGTACGACCGGCCGCCGTAATAGCCTCCGCCGCCTCCGCTCTGGCTGTAGCGGCTGGATAGCGTTTCGGCCAACGCCGACGGTGTGGCGCTCTCGAGAATCACAATGTGCTCGACCGCCCCGGCCTGCGGGTCGACGTCCAGCTTGGCGATCAGGGCTTTGGCGTCCTCCATCTCCTTGGGATCGCCGCCGCTCAGAATGATCGCCCGATCCGTCGCGCTGTCCGGAATGACCTTCAGTCCCTCGGACGCCGGCGTCCGCGCCCCGGGTCGGTACGAGGCCCGCTGCCCGAACACCGCCCCCACCACTGAGGCGATGTTGGACGCGCTGCCGTGCTGAAGCTCCACGTACTGCAGCTTCTCGTTGGGAGCCTCCTGGTCCAGCATCCCGATGTATTCCTTGATCTGGGCCATCTCGTCTTCGGTGGCCTTGACCAGGATGGAGCGGCTGGCAGCCATGGGCACCAGCACCGCCGTGCTGCCGATGCTGCGGAACTGCGGCGGCGGCGCCGGCTGCTCGATCATCTGCCCGCCCGGTCCCTGCCGCGGCGGCGGCGGCGGAGGCTGGTACAGCTCGCGACGACCCAGCAGCGGCGTGATCTGCTCGACCAGCTCCGCCGGATCGGCGTACTGCAGCTTGAAGACCTCGCGCCGGTCGGGCGTGATCAACGGCACGTCGATGTACTCGGCCATGTACTTCTCGACGAGCTTGTGCTTGGCCTCCGAAGCCCGCACCAGCAGCTCGTTCTTGCGCTTGTTTTCGCGGATGTCCACGTCATCCGCCGTGGATGTGCCGACGTCGACCGGGGCGGCGGGCGCTGCGGCCGGCCCGGGCGGAGTGCCGCGCGAGGGGCGGCCCGGCGTAGCCGAGGGCGTGGACTGGGCACGAACCACCGAGGCTCCCGAACTGCTCGGCGGCATCAGCTCGGCCAGCATCTCCACCGCGATCGAAGCGGCCGCATACTTCAGCGGGTAGGCCCGCCACTCGCGCCCGTCCGTCTTCTCCACGTCGTAGACCTTCACGGCCAGATCGAGCATCTTCTGGACGTACAGGATGAAGCCCTTCAGCTCGATCTTGTTGCTATCGGGGACCACCGTCGCCCGGGCCGTGTTGTCCGGCACACTGTCGATGAGCAACACCGCCAGTTGACTCGGTGAGACGTTCTTGGGCTCGTAAATCACCGAGGCCAGCTCCCACATGGGCAGCTTGGCCTGCTCGTAAGCTTCGACCGACGGATACATCCGCGACGGCGGAATGTAGCGATACCAGTCACTCAGCCGCCGCACGCCCAGATAATCCTCCAGACGCAACACCCAGTAGCCCTTCTCGGCCAACAGTTCGTTGTAGGTCGTGAGCGCGTCGTCGAAGCTCTGCATCTCGACGCTTTCGAACGTGATCTGTTGCTGCTGGTCGGCCGGGTCGATCTGCCCGATGGGGTTCAGACCCGCCATCTCGCAGACGTCCTCGAACGTCTTCTGCAGCGGCGTGTTCTTCCACACGAAGAAGAACATCCGCTCCTCCAGCGGCAGCCGGAACACGTTCTTCGGCTGGACGAGCTTCTTGCCACCCTGGGCATCGGTCTCCACGGCGTATCCTTCCCGGCCTTGGACGTCGGAGGTGGCGGTCGGCGTGCCCGACCCCGGTGGCGTGGCCGGCGCGGCGGGCGCCGGTGTACGAGCGCTCGATCCGCGCGGCGGTACCGTCGGTCTCACCGGCGGCGTAGTCGGCGCCGGAGGCGTCGCGGACGGCGGAGTGGTACCGGCCGCGGGTGGCGCCGCCGGAGGCTGGGCGGGCTGAGCTGCCGGCGTCTGCGCTGACGTCTGGTCGGACGCGCCGGCCTCCGACGGCGGCTGCCTTCGGCCGGAACGGATGCGCTCCCGCAACGCCTCGAGTTCGTCGTCCGACACGTCGGGCAGCGCATGGGAATCGATGCTCATGTCGCCGCTGGGCTGCGTCGCAGGCGATTGGGCCGCATCTTGCGGCCGCGCGTTGGCGCGCCGCTGGGCCAGGTGATCGCGGAAACGCCGAGTGGGGTCATCGTCGCTCTCGTTGGGAGTGGTACGCGGCGGGAGGCGATCACTTCCCGGCGGCAGCGGCTGAGCTTGCCGCCCGTCCGTCGCCCCCGCGGGCAGCGTCGTCGAACCGCGCCGTCGGATGGGCGGCCGCTCCACCGGCTGGTCCTGTGCAGCCTGCGCCAGTTGCAACGGCTCGGCCGTCGCTGACGGCGACTCCTCACTGGCCGCAGCCCATGCGGCGCTGAACTCCTCCTGGGTCGCGTCCACGTCCGAATTCCCGGCCAACGCGTAGCCGGCCAGGCTCAGCAGACCTACGCTCGCCAGGGCGGCCAACATCATCCGCCAGTGGTTCGATAATGCACTTACCATGTCGAGGAGTCCTCCAATCGCGCCCGCCTTCCGTGGGTCGGCGGTCGTCTGGATTGCTCGGTTTTGCATCCCTGTGTGTGTTCCGGATCAGTCCAGCCGGACTATCCTGTCCGTGTGACGGGGAACGATCAGGCAGCCCCTCTACCTACGGCGGCTTCACGCCTCGGTTCCGAGGAATCTCGGGGCCACTCGGGGAAAAGTATCACCGTCTCCCTGGATCCGGGTTTCTCCATCACCCGATTGCCGGTCAGCGTTGCCTTCGAGGCTCATCCTGGCCTCTCGCTTATACCCGCGGCACGCTGTTCCAGTTTCAGGTACTCGTACAGAAGCTCCGGCTGCGACTCTTCCGTCAGAGGTACGCACTCCCGCAACGCCTTGGTCAGCGGGTGGTAGTACAGCTTGTCGTCCTTGGTCGAGACCGCGCCTTTGGGGTGAACGAAAATCAGCGTTCCCCCATACAGAGTATCGCCGATTTCCACCCGCTTGTCTTCCTCGGCCTTGTTGGCCGGGTTTTCCAGCACCACTTGCTGGCGTGTCGGTGAGCTGATGATCCGGGCCAGCACCAGGTTGGCGTCCGGCGGCGGCTGCGGCGGCGGGGGCGGCGCCACCACGACCGGCGTTTCCGGCTGGTAAACCGTGAACTGCAGGACATCGCCCTCGGTCCGCTTGCCTTCCGAATTAATCGAGTCCACCCGCCAGTAGTAGGTCTTGCCAAGTGTGAGGGCCCGGGGAATCTGGAACGTCACCTGACCGCTCGCCGGCCCGGAGACCCCCTGCGACATCGACGGTGGCGGGTTCTCCTCGCCTACGAACACCTCATACGTCTTGGCGTTCGGAGCCGCGTTCCAGCGCAGTTGCTGAGCGGTCACCGCCAACCGGCCGTTGGGCCCCGGCTGGTGGCCCACCACTTTGCCCGGCAGCGGCACCGGCGGTGTCCACGGCTCGAAGATCTTCCGCTCGATGATGTCCTCGTAGTCCTCGAACTTGTCTTTCTTCGTTCGAACGATCGTTACCGCCGGTTGCGACGTGAGGTCCACGGGTTGCACGCGCGGCAGGCCTTCCGCCTTGGCGTCCGGCAGCAGCAGCGTGTCCATCTCCACCGTCATCTTCAGCGTGTTCTTGGGCACGTTCTTGCCCGTCTGTTGGGCCAGCGTGATTCGCCGGCAACGCACGATGTACGGCCGCTGATGCACCTTGAACAGGTACTTCAAAATCTGATCGAGCTTGCCCTCGGCCGTCACCGTGCAAGTCAGACTCCGCAGGCCGTTCTTGCCTACCTTGGGCGTGCCCTTGAGCGTCACCGAGCCGTTGGCCAGCCCCACTTCCTGGACCAGCGCATCGATGTCGGGCCGAAACAACGTCTGGACCATCGCATCGTCGGTGCCCAGCGTCTGCCTGCCTGCCTCGAGCCAGGCTTCCTTGCCCCGCATCAGCCGCTTGCGCTCGGCGAGAATCTCGTCCTGCTTCTTCTCCAGGCGCGCGATCTCCTCGTCCAGCGACTCGAGCTTCCCGACGTACTTCGTCTTGGCCCCCCACGCCGCCAGCAAAGCCAGGAGCGCGCCCAGCACTATCACCATTCGTTTCTCACGAGGGTTCATTCGCTGCCCTCAATCACCTTCACGTATGGCACCGGCGTCTCGCTGGTGCGCTCCGGGCGATTGGGCCCGGCCACCAACCGATGCTGCACGGACGCAGCAGCATACCCTATCGCTGCGTCTTGGGCTTCGGCGCGATCGGCAACACGGTCACCGTCACCTCGTCCGAGACCGGATACTCGGCGTCTTTCGAGTAATCGGCCTTGTTGCCGGCCACCGCCTTGAAGATCGGCTTGCCCTTCTCGTCCACCACCGCACTGATGGACTCCACCGCTCTGGCCGCCACGAACCGATTGGCCGCCGCCAGCTTCAGCGTGATCAACCCCTTTTCGGTGTTGGCCTCCAGTTGCGTAATGTAGCAGTCCTTGTTCGATGGGAAAACCGCCGCCAATTTCTGCAGGTAATCGATCCAGACGACGTTCTTGTCCTGGTAGTCATACAGGTCGGCGATCTTCTTGAGCGCCGCGGTGCGCTGCTTCTCATCGTGGTTCAGCGATCTGATCGCCGCCTGCAAGCCGCTGATGGTCACCTTTCGGGCTCGGATGGGCTGATAGGCGAACACGCCTGCCGCCACCGCGAGCATCGCGATCGCGGCCACGAAGTACGGCCGCCGCTTGATCCGCTCGCGATGCTCCGCCTCGGGCTCCTTGACGTGCAGGAAGTCGAATCGCTCCCCCGCTTCCGCCAGGCTGCCCAACGCCAGACCCACGGCTGCGCTGAACGGTGCCGTCGCTCCGTTGAGCTCTGCCCGCCCGCGGAACTCCTCGGGCAACGAGTACAACTGCGTCTGGACCCCGAATCGCTCCTCGAATGCCCCCACGAGTTGCTCGCCGATGTCGGCCGCCCCCGACAGGATAATGCGGTCGATGGCCGCCCCCAGGTCGGTGGCTCGATACGCGGCGATGGTGCGGCTCACTTCAATCAGCAGCGTGTCCACCGGCCATTCACTCGGCTCGACCGGCTCCGGCTCGGCGGCCTCACCATCACCATCTGTCGCCGATCCCGCTGCCGGCGACACCGGCATCGGCACCGGCGCGGCACGCGTGTACATCAACACGCCGTCGCGCAGAATGTTGATCTCCGTCATGGCCGGGCCGATGTCCACCAGCACCACGCGCCCCTCGGTCAGGCCCAGCGCGCGGGCCGCCAGCAGGTTGGCGTGAGGTCGCAGCCCTACCCGCTCCAGTTTGATGCCCGAGTTGGCGAACACCTGCCGGTAGTATTCCAGCACGTTCACGCGGATCGCCGCCACCCACACGTCGCACGTGGGGCCCTCTTTCGGCACAACCGCGAAGTCGATGATCGCCTGGTCCTTGCTGAACGGCAGTTCCTTGGCGATCTGCAGGTGAACCATGGCGGCCAACTCGTCCATCGTGCCTGTGGGCAGCGACAGCCGGTTCAACACCGCCTCCTGACGCGGCACATTCGAGATCGCCCGTCGCGTGCGAATGCGGTGCTCGCCCAACGTCCGCCGCAGGAAGTCGCCCATCACCGAGGGGTCGCGTACGTCGAGCCCGGCCGGAATCGGCGCGTTCACCGCCCGCCGCACCGTCGGCTTGCCCCGGCGCAGCGTCGCTTCGAGGACGCGAAGGGACCGCTCGTCCCAATCAATGCACAGGATGTCGCTCTTATTGAAGCCCAAACGCAAGACCTTCGCTCCTCTCGTCGTCTTTGACCGGATAACCGATTCCCAGTGAACTGATGTCGCGATAGTAGCGGATCTGGGCCATGTGTCCCCGCATCTCCACCACCACCTGCAACCGCCGGAACGTGCCCACGTGGTCGGCAAAACCGATGACGTCCGCCGTGAACTGGATGGACCGGGCGGTCAGCTTGTTCGAGAGCACGGCGAACTTTTCCGGGCTGAGCACGCCGGTCGTGACCACCCAGGCCGGTGTCATCTTGTCCTGGCCCGACATGGTCCGCCGCCGGGCCACGATGGCCTGAGCCTCTTCCAGCGTCATGCCGATGAGGCTCTGCAGCACTTCCACGGGCGCGGTGTTCACGTTGATCTGCCCCACCCGCACCGCCGACTTCACCGTGGTGAGCCGGTCCATCACTACGTTCATCTGCTCGGGTGTGACCGGGCTGACTACGGGCGTGCCTTTCCGCGCCTCGTCATCTTCCTCGTTCCCGTCGTCGGGCTGTGGGCCCGGATCGCCGCGACGGCCGCCCCCTCTATTGTCTCCGTCATCGCTTCGGGCGCCACCCGCATTGCCGCGACCCCGGCCTAGTCCGCGTCCGCCGCTCCGTCCGTCGTCGCCGCCGCGGCCTCCGCCTGCAGTGTCGTCACGAACGGCCTGGCTCAGCCGCTGATTCTTCGCGTCCCGGATCGAGCCGCTGTCGGACCGCAGACCGCCTGCCGAATCATCGTCATCGGCGTCACGATTGTCGTTGCCACGATTGCGACCGCGGCCCCCGCGATTGTCACGGCCCGTTCCGCCGCGCCCCCGCCCGCCGCTGTCCGCGTCATCCTCCTCCAGATCGTCGCCGTCAGGATTCTCGTTCCCCCCGCCATTCAGATCGTCGTCACCATCCGGGTCGCCGTCCTCATCGCCGTCGGGATCCAGGTCGTCGTCCTGATCGCCCTGCTCATCTTCCTCCTTGGGCACTTCGTTTTCTTCCTTGACCTGGGCGCGATACTCCTCCCACGCGTCGTCATAGTTCGACGACCCGTCTTCGTAGACTTCCAGTCCCCACAGTTCGCCCACCGACCGGAACTTGAATCCGCGTCGCTGCACCTCGGCCAGAAACTCGATCGTCTCGGGGCTCAACTCCTCGACCAGATGCTCGGGCAGCGAGTCCGGCTCGGACCACTTCAGCGCGTTGATGTCGTCGCGCGGCTTGTTGTCGTTCGCGAAATTCCAGTCCCACGAGTAGACGGTCATGAGCCGCGCCAATCCGCGAGCCAGCTTGCCGTCGCCGTCATCGGGCGGAAACGCTCCTTCGATGCCGTCGTCCTCGTTCTCGTCCAGGTAGCCGTTGCGATTGTGATCCTCGCCGAAGAGCAGCCGGCCGTTCCAGTTCTTGACCATGAGCAGCTCTTCAATGCTCTCGAACGGCCGGTTCTTGGCTCGATACCGTGGATTGAGGCTCAGGTACCAGGGCGACTCGGCCCCGAACGGCGACGTCATCTCCGAATCCGAATCGCGCCAGTCGATCAGTGTGTCGACCAGTTCCTCGGCCGGCGTATCGCCGAGATCCATCGTCCGCACCAGGCGCAACAGCTCGCCGCGCGAGGCGACATTGATGTTCAGCTTGCCCGCCTCGTCGATCAGGCCGTACCGCATCACGACCTTGTCGTCGCCGACCTCGTCGTAGGCCACGATGCTGTATCGCCACGCCGGCTGATTCTCGACGGGCTCCTTGGCCATCGGGCTTTCCGTGCCGCCGATCCCCTCCCGCAGGTCGCTCGGCATCCACACGGGCACTTTCCGGAACGCATCCGGGTTGTTGTACCAAAGGTCCATGTCGGTGCGCGAGTCGCGCAGGAGCAAGAGCAGCCGAGCCACGCCCGATTCCGCGGCCAGCCGCGCCTGCTGCAGATCGCGCAGCCCTTCGATGCCGATGCGCTCGGCTTCCATCCGATACGCCAGGCTCGCCGCGATCAGCGCCAGCACCGACAGAATCACGAGCACGACCAGGAGCAGCATGCCTCGCCGCTGATGCCGCGCGCCGCAACGGCGCCTCGCCGGTGTGATCCGGCCGGCTGGGCCGTCACCTCGCCGCATGGCCGCGTCGCCGCGTACCCGCGTCATCTGTTGCCAGGCGGCGCTCATATTCCACCGCCTTCCGTCTGCTCGCCCATCTGAGCCCCTTCGCCGTCGAGGTCGTTATCGAGGCCGTATTTGCGCGAGCTCAACTGCGACTGGTCCGACTGCCGCAGGTAGACCGTGATCGTCCAGCGGTCCGGATGATACGTGCGAGCGTCTTCTTCCTTCTCTTCCTCGGTGCGCGACAGATCCAGGTCATCCTCGAGCCGCGGCTCCTTGATCTTGCCCACGGTGATGCGAATCGCCTGCGGCAGAACGCGCACTTGCTGGCCGTTCGCCCCCTCGCCGCTCGTGCCGCCGCCGGTCAGGCCACCGCCGCTCAAGCCACCGCTCCGATCGCCCCCGCCACCGCCCGGCAGCCCCCCCGTGCCGTCGCCGCCGGTCCCATCGCCGCCCGAGCCCCCGTCGCCGATTGAGCCGCTCTCGTCGAGCCCTCCCGCATCGGCCGCCGCTTCCGCCGCCTCGGCCGCCGTCTGCCAGGTGTCGTGCCACTCCGCGCCGTCGAAATACTCGAACCGCAGGAACTTGATCTCGGGCGCGATCAGTTCCGCCGTCACCGGCTGAACCATCTCCTCCTCGAGCTGCTCGTCGAAACTGAAGCCGGTCTCTTCCTCGTACTTGGCCGCCTCCTCGGGTGACAGTTGGAACGACGGATTCGGATCGATGGGCGATTGCTGCGTACGAAGCAGTCCGTAGCACACCGGCGTGCCGTCCTCGTCGAGGTTCTCTTCCTCCTCGTCCCACTGCAGCTTATATGTCACCCGCATCATGTCCTGCTGACCGGGCTTGGGATTGCTCAGCGGATCGAACTCACCATACGCCGTCCCCATGTCGGGCACGACCAGCCGCACGAACGTCAGTTCCTCTTCCGTCCCGCGGAATCCCGCGTTGTCGGGCACCACGTCGGAGATGTGGCGCAACTCTTCCGCGATCTGCTCGAGCAAGGCTCGCATGAGCAGCGTGTCGCGCATGCTGCGAATGGCCGTCTCGCGCGACTTCATCGTCCCCACGTAGAAGCCGTACACGCCGCCCATCAACGCGATGATCAGCGCCAGCGCGATGACGACCTCCAGCAGCGAGAAGGCGCGAACGCCTCGGCCGCCACCGCGGATGAAGGCCGGTCGCCGGCCGCAGCCGGGCGCTACGTCTCGAGTTGTCGCGCGTTTCGGGGTCATGGTTTACCGCCGAGCCCCTCCCGATCGATTGCTGTCGTTCGGTCGACCACCGCGATTCTCATCGCGCGGGTTGTTCCGGCCACGATTGTCGTTCGGTCCGGACCGGTTCGGTCCCGCGCCGCCATCCGGTCCCCCTTGTCCGCGGCGGCCGCCGCTGAAGTTGCGGCCGCCTCCCGCGTTTCCGCCGCGGTCGCCGGGGTCTCCGCCACGATCATTGCCCGGACCGGCGTTGCCGCCGTCGCGCCCCCGGCCGCCACCCGCGCCGTCGCTCGCGCCACCATCACGATCCCGCCCCCGACCACGACCGCGACCGCCTTGCCCCGGCAGGCCGCCGACGTCACCCGGGCCAAGGTTACCGCCGGGACCGAGATCGCCCCCGCCGCCTGACTCGTCCTGTCCGCCGCGCCCACCACGCCGGCCGCCCTGCCCGCCGCCACCTTCGCCGAGATTCTCGCGGAGCTGGTCCTCCAGCCCGCCCAGTTGGGCCCCTCGGCCTACGAACTGCTGCAGAATCTCCATGGCCAACTGGAAATCCTCGGCCGGCAGATTCTTGACCGCCTCCAGATCGATTCCGCCGTTCTCGTTGAGGATCTCCGGGTGTTGCGTGAGGAAGTCGTTGATCAGCGACCACAGATCGCCGGCCCCGCCGCCACCTTCGCCACCTTCGCCGCCCTGGCCACCGCCGCTGCCGGCCTGCTCCTGCAGACCCTCCAGGTCGATGCCGAAGTCGCGGGTCAGGTCCAGGTCGGCGGGCGTCGGAACCAGCCGATACACGGTGCGGATGATCTGAGCGCCCTCGTCGTCAAAGTCCAGTTCGAGATCCGGATTGGCGATTTGCTCCTCGACGACGTTCGGGTTGTACGCGATATCCAGCTTCATCAAGTACAGGTTGTCGATCTCGCATGGCTCGATCTCGATCCGCCAGGAGTAGCCGGGGTAGCGAATCCCGAAGTAGCCGGCCAGATGGTCCTCGGTGGACTTGAACGGCACCGCCCCCGCCTGCAGCTCGGCCATCTTGGTCTCGGCCAGGAGCATCCCGGTCGTCCAGAGCTCGTTCTTGCGGGCCGTCTCCAGCGACGTGGAGAGCCGAATCCCGATCACCGCCAATCCGAACACCATCAGCGCGATCGAGATCAGCACCTCCAGCAGCATCACGCCGCGTCGGACACGTGCTGACGATTTGTCGCGAGAAACGCGCATCGCTCACTCCTCGCTCTTCTTCGCACGCTTGGTCGGCACGCCCTGCCCGTCGATGTGGATCATGAGGATGTTCTCCTCCGTGATCGGATCGGGACTGTTGAAATCCATGTGGAGGATGGGCGAGGCCCCATACTCCTCCATGATCTCCTTCTCCTCGACCGTGAACGCCCGTTGGAACCACGTCTGGCCCGTTCGCCCGTCCACGATCAGATCGAGCACCCGGGTGGGCTGGATGCTCATGGGCTCGACGTCGGCGGGCAGGTCGGTCAGGCGGAACGTCAGATGATCGCACGTGCCGTCGGGGTTGAACGTCAAAGAGACGAACTCCCATTTGCCCTCGGTGATGGGCGGTCCCACGATGGGCGTGCCCGGCGTTTCGTCGAAGTTCGTGCCGTAGTACGTGGCCACGCACCGCACGCCGGGCTTGAGGAACTCCTGCGTCGCCCACTCCTCTTCGACCTTGACGAACGAGTCGGGGAACTCCAACGGCCGATCCTGGCGGAACACCTCGGGCTGCAGCGTCTCGAAGGGGATGTCGATCTCTTTCTCCGCGTGCTTGTCGAGCGGGTCGGGCGTGCCGGGAAACTGGATGCGATACTTGATGCCGTCGCGCATGGCCCGCGACCGGGTCATGATGATCAGCGACCGCAACTGCTCCGCCGACTCCTCCATGCGCCGGGACTGCAGCATGCGCTCCAGGTCGGGGTACACGAACCCGAGAATCAACCCGATGATGAAGATCACCAGGATGACTTCCAGAAGTGTGAACGCCCGCCGGATCATGGTTCGCGTCTCGCCCTCGTCCCAACCGCAAGGGCGGGCTTGACCCGCCTTCGACTCTCGCGAGGCGGGCGAAGCCCGCCCTACCCATCTTCACGCCGCGTTTCCATTCGCGCCGGAGGTCCGCCCGGACGCAAACTCCGAGCGAGCCTCCGGCCGGTTCCACCGGCCGAATTATTCCTTCGTGTAGTTGGTGATGTCGTCGTCGTCACCGTCTTGCCCGTTCGGGCCCATGCTCCACAGGTCGTACGAAGACTCGTTCACCTTGCCCGGGCACTCGTACTTGATCTCGCGCTGCCAGGCGTCCTTGAGGTCCTTGGCGTCCTTGATGTACGGCCCGTTCCACTTCTTGGCCTCTTCCTCGTCGTCCGGCTTCTGCGTCAGTTCGGACAGCTCTTTCGGATAGCGCCCGACGTCCAGCCGGAACGTGTCGATCGCCATGGCGATCGGCCCGCTGTTGGACACCGCCGTCTTGGTGATCTTGATTTCCTGGGCCTGGGACACGCCGATCAGGTTGGGCACCACGAACGCCGCCAGCAGCGCGATGATGGCCACGACCACGAGGATTTCGAGCAGCGTAAAGCCGCTTCGACGCCCATTCCGCTTGATACCGTTCTTTTTCATGTCCGCTACTCCTTCTCAGGTTCCTGGTGGCCTTCACCCGGCCAGATCTCTTCTTACGTTTCGTCCCTCGCCGGTGCTCGGGATCCGTCGTTCTTGTTCCACGTCGCCGCCCCCGCCATCGCGAGCGGCGCGGCGTCACTTGTTCCTAGCCGTGCGCCGCCGACATCCGCAGAATCGGCACCAGCAGCGCCACGGCGATGATCAACACCACCACCGCCATGACCAACAGCATCAAGGGCTCCAGCAACCGGACCGCCAGGTCGATCTGCCGCGCCGTCCGGGCCTCGTTCGAGTCGGCGATCTGCACCAACACCTTCTCCAGATTGTTGCTCTCCTCAGCCACCGCGATCATGTCCACGATGTCCGGCGGGAACAGTCCGCACTGCCCCAACGGAGCGGCCAGCGGCTCACCTCGCTGTACGTTGTCCGCCGCCTTGTCGATCTCGGCGGCCAAAACACGATTGCCCGCCGAGTCTTTCGAGATCTTCAGGGACTGCAGGATCGGCACACCGTTGTGCAGCATGGTGCCCAAAATACGGCAGAACCGGCATACCGCTACCATGGTGACCACCGGGCCGATGATCGGAGCCTTGAGCTTGAAGATGTCCATCTTCAGCTTGCCTTGTTCACTCTTGAGCAAGGGCACGGCAATAATCGCGATAATGGCGATGACGCCGAGCACGTAGTGTCCCTGCGTCTGAAGAAAGTCGGACGTCCAGAACAAAGCGTCAGTGACCCAAGGCTTGTCGGCTCGCTCCAGGAAGCCGCGGATCTTGGGCACCACCGTCAGCATGAGCAGCGTCACCACCACGATGCCCGCGATCATGAGCACGATCGGGTAGATCATCGAGCCGATCAGCTTGTTGCGCAGTTCGTCCTGCCGCTCGGTGAAAACCGCGATGCGAGCGAGCACGTCTTCCAGGAAGCCGCCCTGCTCGCCCGCCCGGATCATGGCAATCGTCAGCTCGTTGAAGATGTTCGAATGCTTGGCCATCGAGTCGGCCAGCGTCTGGCCGCCCGACACGTCGGCGTAGATCTCCTTGAGAATCTCCGCCAGCAACGGGTTGGACGCCGAGCGGGCCAGCACGTCGATCGACCGCAGCACGGGCACGCCCGCCCGCAGCAGATCCGACAACTGGCTGTAGAACGTGGTCAGCGCCTTGAGCTTGATCTTTCGACGGGCGCCCGTGACCGTCAGCCGGTCAGCCTTGCCCCCTTCGTTCACCTCGATGGGGAACAGCGACCGGTCGTCCAGCGTGCGCAGGGCGGCGTGACGGCTCTCGGCAGTGAGTACGCCGGTCACGGTCTGCCCGGTCTGGGTCTTGGCGGTGTACGTGAACGTCGCCATGGAAGCACCGCTAATACGCCCGCAACGACCATCCGTTCGGGAAACCGCCTGTTTGTCTTGCGGAAAGCCTGCCGGAGGGGCCGGAATCCCGCAATTCGGGTTCCGCTTGGCCCGTCCGGGCCCCATCGGCCCGCCGACCTTCCCTGGTCGGGACACCGGTCCGGTGGATGACGAGGCGTGTCGCTAGGCTGCACGGCATCCAGCCGGACATTACTCTAAGTTCAACAACCACTTAAATCAACGGTTTCCCTGGCCGGCCCCGAGCCCCGGTCCCATGACGATTTGGCCCGGCGTCCGGGTGTCCGGCACGCCTCCTTATACCCACCCTCCAGCCCCGCGCTGCAGCGCAGCCGCTCTCCGCTGCCGTAAGTTCCTTCGCCTTCGCGGCCTACATGCTTGTCTTCTCCTCTTCTGTCGCCGCGTCTCCGTGTCTCCGCGTCACTCTCCCCCGCATCTCCGCCTGCCCGCCTCGCCAGGTCACTCCGCCGGCTCACCCCGTAACCCCACCGGGCGGGGCGCCGAATTGACTTTGCCCCACTGCACTTCTACCCTGTGGGCCCTATGATCGTGCTCATCGATAATTACGATTCGTTCACCTACAACCTGGTCCAGCGGATCGGCGAGCTGGACCGCACGCGGCAGATGACCGTTTACCGCAACGACCAGGTCACGCTTGAACGGATCGAGGCCGACCGACCCACGCATATCATCATCTCGCCCGGCCCCTGCACCCCCCGGGAAGCCGGCATCAGCGTGGATGTGATCAAGCACTTTGCGGGCAAGGTGCCCATCCTCGGCGTCTGCCTGGGCCATCAGTCCATCGGCTACGCCTTCGGGGCCGAAATCGTCCGCGCCGACCGCCTCATGCATGGCAAGACCAGCGAGATTCAGCACGATGGCCGCGGCCTGTTCGCCGGTGTACCCAACCCCTTCACCGCCACTCGGTATCATTCGCTGGTCATCAAGCCCGGCACGTTGCCCGACAGCTTCGAGGTCAGCGCCCGCACCACCGATTCGCCCGACAACGAAATCATGGCCATCCGTCACAAGACCATGCCCATCGAAGGCGTCCAGTTCCATCCCGAAAGCTTCCTGACCACGGAAGGTCACAAGCTGCTTGCAAACTTCCTCAAGACCTGACGCCGCCCCCTGTCTCCTGTCTGCTGTCTCCCGTCTCCTCTCTCAGTCTCCGCGCGAACCACGGATGATTCAGATGATTTGACCACGGTAACTCGGACGGGCACGGACAAAAAAGGCATGGATAAAGAAAAAATGTCTTTGTGAAGCGAACTGCAGCGAGGTAGGTCAACACAGATCGCGCAAACGAGGCCTCATTCCTCTGTGCCCCTCTGCGTCCTCCGTGGTAACTCACTTCCAGGAGCCTCGAGTACGGCCCCCGATCTTTCCTCCTCCTGTCTCCTGCCTTCTGTCTCCAGTCTCCTATCTGCCTTCTATCAATGCTTTCAGCGCATTGATCCTCGACGTTTTGCTCCCGTCGAAGAGCGAGCCGTACGAAAAGATGGCCAGGCCCCGGCCCCATTGTCGCGCAAGCTTCACCTGCTCGATGGTCAGCGCGTCGCTCTTGTGGAGGTATTCGCCGATCCCCGGAATCACCATGCCGGACTTGGTGGCCCGCAACCAGGCGTCGTGACGCGAACGAAACGTGCTTGTCTTCGTCGCGTAGTTCATCGTGAACACCGCGTCCACGAGGCCGCCGCGCAACCAGGCTGCACCATCCTGGAAATAGCGAGTCCTGTACTCGGTCAGATCCCCGCCGCAGGCCGCGGTGAGCAGTATGTCCGGCCGCTCCTGCTTCTGCATCGCCCGGATGTCGCCCACGAGTTGCGTCACCTGGGCGGTGCGCCAAGCGTTCCACGAGGCGGCGCTGTCCTGGGGGCGCTTGCCCGTGTCGCGCTTGTATATCCACAGCGTGCGCTTGTCGTGCGGGTAATCCACGCCTTTGGGCACTTCGTCGAGTGGGAAGCGGATGTAGTCCAGATGCAGGCCGTCCACCGGATACTTCGTTACAATCTCCCGCATGAGATCAACCAGGTACTTCCGCACTTCCGGCAAACATGGGTTGACGCTCAGGTAGAACCGGCCGAGCGGCTGGCGGCGGCCTTTCTGGTCGTACCAGAACCAATCGGGATGCGCGTTGTACAATTGCCGCGGATCCCTCGGCGGCGACGAACCCCGCCAGCCGGGCATCACGTTTACCCACGCATGCAGCGCCATCCCGCGACGATGCGCTTCTCGGCACGCCACGGCCAGCGGGTCGAAGCCCGGCCCCGACGAGCCGTACTCCACCGCCCAAGGTTCGATCTTCGATGCGTAATAAACCGTTCCCTCGCCGCGGACCTGGAAGAGCACGGTGTTGAACCCCGCCTGGCAGGCGCGGTCCATGATGCGGATGATCTCGTCGGGTGAGCGGTACGCCGCTCGTGCCACCCAAACGGCTTTCGGCGGCCAGACACTCTGTCGCGGCGGCGGCGCGGGCTCGGGTTCGGGCCGCGGCCTCAGCCAGTCAAAGCCACCGCCGGCGGATCCCGGCCGGGCGGTTGAACCGCTGTCACGCCGAACCGGCTGCTTCCGGGCGTCCTCGCAACCCGTCACGCTCAGGCCGAGCGGCACCAATAGAGTTAATAGGAAGTAGAAGGATCGCATCCGTGCGGTCGAAGACATCGGCCCATCCTTGTGTGAGTGCGGTCCTGCGCCATCCCCGAACCCGGCAGTCACGAACTCCACCCGCCGGTCCCGGTGGAACGCCGACGCGCATTTGACCATCTTCGCACGCCGACCGCAACCCGCGACGTGATGGATCCCCCGCCCTCGTCGAACCGAGTCCGCCAGGACAAGCCCGGCGGCTCGCTTCTCGCACGCGAACGCTTCTCGCGTCCGATCGCACATCTGTCTTCGACGAGTCGCCTGACTCAGGGCATGCAACCGTTCTGCGCCTGGACTCCCGGTCCGCTGAAACACTGCAGGAACAGTTCGACGTCGCCGGCATCGACAGTGTTGTTCATGTTGAAGTCGCAACCGCGGCAGAGCGGCTCCCACGGCACGCCGGTGCCCAGACAACGCTGCAACCGGGCGAAATCCTCCAGATCCACGTCGGTGTCCAGGTCGAAGTCGGGCGGCATCCGCAACCGAGCCACGCCGTCGCGCAGCTCAATCTCATCCACGTAGTTCACCTTGCCGTTCACCATGGTGTTGCCCATGACGAGGCTCAAGCGGTTGAACGGCCCCGTGTATACGCGCGGTACCTCGTGCGGCACGTTCGTCGCCGGATAACCGCCCAGGTTATCCACTTCCATGATCACGGTGTGGCTCTTGATGGTGAGCTTGAAGATGCTCGGACCCCCGTCCTGCCGTTTCCACATCGAGGCGTTCACGCCGTTGATGTCATTGATCATCTTGGTGTAGTGCCAGCGCGTCCCGTCGTAATACATGGGTGCGCCCTTCGTGCCGCCGCTGTCGGGATCGGTTGCCGGCACGTTGATAGCCGCGAACGAGCCGTACGCGATGCACCGATGTACGCGGTAATCAGTCCATGGTCCCTGGTCGCCATCGGCCAGCTTGTCGTCCTCGGTGGTCAGGCCGTGCGTGGGCGCCGAATCATCGCCCGTGCCGTCGTCGTACGACAGCTCCACGTAGAAGTTGGACCGGCCGCCGCTGGCCTCGCCGTTGAAGTCCACCATGAACTGCAGCACCAGCGGGTTGACGTCCGTGCCGTTCACACTGGCGGTCAGGCCGATGCCCTCATTGCCCACGCCATAGCTCGCCGAGAAGTCGGGCTCGAGGTTCGCGGTCATGCGGTAGGCGTTCTTGTTCGTGTTCATGGCCGCCCCGGGCGAACCCGTCGCGCCCTTGCCCGGGGTGAATGTCCCGCCCATGCTGCCCCGAGTCAACGGCCAACGCGCGAGCATCGACGACTGATCCCACGAACCGGTCTTGTTCGCTCCGGTCCTGGCCCCGTCAAACTCCTCGTCCAGCCATTTCGTGCCGAAGTCGCACACGTCGCCGTAGCCGTCCTGATCGGCGTCGGCCTGATCCGGGTTGGCCGTGGCCGGACAGTTGTCGCACACGTTGCCCACGCCATCGCCGTCGCCGTCCGCCTGGTCCGGGTTGGCCCGGCCCGGGCAGTTGTCGCAGACATCGCCCACGCCGTCACCGTCGTTGTCGGCCTGATTCGGGTTCGCTATAGCGAGGCAGTTGTCGCACGCATCGCCGAACCCGTCGCCATCGGTGTCGGTCTGGTCGGGGTTGGCCGCCAGCGGACAGTTATCCATCGCATTGCCGATCCCGTCGCCGTCCATGTCGTCGTCGCACGCGTCACCGATGCCATCGCCGTCCGTGTCGCGCTGATCGGGGTTGGGCACGGCAGGGCAGTTGTCGCAGGGGTCACCCACGCCGTCGGCGTCGCTGTCGGCGGGCAGCCCAGCCGTCAAAGGCCTGCCCTCGAGGATCTTGGCCGCCACCTGTCGTCGGAACGACTCGAGCGCCTGCGAGTCACGCGTGTAGGAGGCAACCGAGCCGACCAGATGGCTTGGCACTGCCAGCAGCGGACGCGCCGCGGCCAGGAAGGCGATGCGCTCAGGCGTGTCCGGGCAACCTGCCTCGATCCGCTCGACGATATCGTGCAGGATGCACAGATACTCGTAGTCTTCCAACCCGTCGCGGATGTTCTCTAATCGAATCGTCGGGATCGGACCGTCGGGACCGGCACAGAACAGGCTGCCGTCGCCGCAGGCCCACCCCTTGGGATGCTCGAGCGTGCGTGGATCCCAGTTCGTGTACGGCCCCGACGTGATGGGCGACAGGTTCAACTCGAGCGGCCAGTTGGCCATGCTGTAGTACAGGAAGCCGCCCACCTCGTACTTGAACGACATCAGGCCCAGCAGGAGCCGCGACTCGATGGCGGGGTATTCGACCAGGAAGTTAGCGTACGGGTGGCGCGGCCCCACCGCCACGTACCACCACATGTCCTTGCCTTCCGCCCGCAGTTGCCGGGCCGCGTACAGGTTGTACGACGGCGTGTACGGCACCCAGATGTCCACCGCCTCTCGCAGGTACGACGTGGAAGACGAGGTGCCGAATGACGCGTCGCCCGCCGTGGTCATGGTTCGCAGCCCCGGGTAACGTCGATGCACTTCGTTGAACACGTCGCGCATCTCGGGGAACTTTTCTTGCGTCGCCTCATCGAAGCCGTACACGTAGCTCATGGGCAGCCAGCCGGCCGCCGTCACCTGCGAGACCAGCGACGCCAGCCCCGAGGACGTCACCCGATCCATGTTGCTCGCATTCACCAGGTTCAGCGCGTTGGCCCCGCGGTTCACCCAATACACGAAGTCGTTGTACGGTTCGGGCGTGTTGCGATACAGGTGACAGATGCTCAAGCGATGCTCGAGCTGCATGTCCCAGAACTTCCGCTCGATGTCCTTGCTGTCCCAGGTCGATGCGCCGTACAGGGTTCTGGCCATCCACAGGTCCAGCGAAAAGGCAGTCGGCAGCGATGACACTCGCGGTAGTTCAAAGTCCCAGACGTGAATGTTGAGCGTGCGCGTGGTCGTGGGGCTGTTGTCGGCCGTGATCGTGATGGTGGCGGTGTAGTCGCCCGGCGCGGTCTCCGCCCGCGTGGCCACGTCCACCCAGTACGCCACCCGGTCGCCCGCGTTGGCCGTACAGCGATTGGTGAACGTGAGCAACGGGTCGGGATACCAGCCGTGATAGTCCACCAGATACGGCGGGTAGTCGATCTGCAGATCGCTGAGCGGCTCGTCGGTCACGTCCACGTGGCCGACCAGCCAGACCTTCACGTCCCCGACAAACGCCGGCCCGCCGCCGACGGGCTGAGGCGTCGAAACCGTCACCTTCGCATTCGTCAGCGTCTGGGCGGGCATGATCACGACCTGCACGGCCTCATGCTCGAATCGAGCAAGGTACAGGTCGTAGGAGGTGGCCATCGTCCCCTCGAACGGCCAGCCCTTGGCCGCACCCTTGATCATCACCTTGTCCATCGGCGAGGCGAAGCCGACCTGGTACGACCCGGCCCGCAAAGAAGCCGGCAAGCCAAGATTGCAAACCAGGCCGATCAGTACGCTGCACGAAATAGGTCGCTTCATCTGCCCCCCAGAAACCAAGTGGCGTCAACAAAAGAGGAAAGAATGTGACGACAGGAATTCTACCCTACGTTCGGGCGGGACTCAACGCGGAACGCCGACGGTGGAGCAAAAACACACGGGACGCGGAAATCGCGGCAGCTCTGTTTCCGCCGCATGTCCGCGTCCCGTGTTAAACCCGTTATCGCTCGTGGATGGACCGGTAACGGCCTTAGGCTTTGGCCTTGCCCTGGTTGGCCACGGCCGCCATCGCCGCCTTGACCTTCTCGGGGTCGCCCAGGTAGTAGCTCTTGATCGGCTTGAGATTCTTGTCCAATTCGTAGACCAGCGGCATGGCCGTCGGAATGTTGAGCGAGATAATCGCTTCGTCGCTCATGTTGTCGAGATACTTCACCAGCGCCCGCAAACTGTTGCCGTGGGCCGCGATGATCACCTTCTTGCCCAGACGCACCGTGGGGGCAATCGTGTCGTGCCAGTACGGCAGGAACCGGGCGACGGTGTCCTTCAGACACTCCGTCAGCGGCAGCGCGCCTTCCGTCAGGTCCGCATAACGCGGATCGTTGCCCGGATAGCGCGGATCATCCCGCTCCAGCGGAGGCGGCGGGACGTCGTACGACCGACGCCAGATCTTCACCTGCTCCTCGCCAAACTTGGCGGCCGTCTCCGACTTGTTCAGCCCCTGCAGCGCGCCGTAATGCCGCTCGTTCAGCCGCCACGACCGATACACCGGAATCCACATGAGGTCCAGCTGATCGAGCGTGATCCACAACGTACGGATGGCTCGCTTGAGAACCGACGTATAGGCCACGTCGAACGTGTAGCCTTCCTTCTTCAGCACCGCGCCCGCCTCGGTCGCCTCCTGGATGCCCGCCGGCGACAAGTCCACGTCGGTCCAGCCGGTGAAGCGGTTCTCCTTGTTCCACTCACTCTCGCCATGCCGCAGCAGCACAATCTTGTACATCGACCATCTCCAAGGTGTTTGAATCGACACTCTGCACTCGCGTCGGCTCGCGCGGCCACGCGCGTCCTACTTCTCGCGGCAGCGGCCGCGCACAATCCCCCGCGGACACCGGAAGCAATCTCTCGGGCCCGGAAACGGTGTATTCTACACGTTTTGCCGCTATCGCCAACCCGCGCGGCATGAGGGACAGGGTGGGTGGAGAATCACACCCCGGGCGCGGTTTTCCTGGGTGGGGCCGATGCCGCTAGCGGCCGCCGGCCTGCCTAATGAACGGGGACGGGTTTCCTGCCCACTTCAAGCCGGGCAGAAAATCCGTCCCCAAAATCGGCTTCTACACAGACGGATGCGGCAGCCGGCCGGCTCTGCGAGCGAGACTCGGCCTCCAACACAGGCCCCGAGCCCGCCCCCAATCAGCCATGCCGCCGCGAAGCAGTGGTATTCAAATCAAGTGCGCCCCGGCCTTACTGCCTCACGCACTGCGGCGCCGCAAGAACGGCAATCCGCACAGGAGCAACGCCAGCGTGGCCGGTTCAGGCACGATGCCCACCTTGATGTCATCAAAGTACACGGCTGCGCCGCCGTTGGTCAGGGCCGAGCCCACCCGAAGCGAAGTTATGCCGTAGATCGACGTCGTGGTGGTTTCCAGGCCGAGCTGACCATCGATGAAGAACTTGAGGTTGCCGGCTTCATCCTGCTCCACGCGCATCGTATGCCAGACATTGGGCACCCTTCGGATGGTCGTATTCGTCCAGCCCACGCCACCGTTGGTCACCCGTGCATTGTAAACCGTAAGGTCGACCCTGGCATTGTAGACGCCAAACGAGATCAACTGCTGTAAGGCGCCGGAGCTGCCGCCCTCCGAGTAGCTGCGAATCTGCAAGTACTCGCGAGTCGCGCCGGTATCAAAAAAACTCCATTCCACGTACCAGTTGACGGCTGTCGCCGCGTCCAGGTTACGGTCCAAGGCGTTCATGCTGTTCCCGATCGTGTTCCCCTGCACCTTGAGCGAGTACGTTCCTCCGGGCGTCGTATTCTGCTCATTGCTCAACGTCGGAACGACGGTCCCGCTCAAATCGACCCAGCCGTCGGTGCCGCTCTCCCAGTCCTCCCACAGCACAACCGTAGCCTGGACATTGGCGGTCAGGAAACAGATCACAATGCCTGCAATTAACAATCGCCCCATTATGGCCCTCCTCTCCTGGAGAAGAAAGATATGCACTATCGCACGGCCGCCACATGGCTGATCCGCACGACCTCCGAAAAGGCAGCACAAAGAACTGATGAAGCCAGACTAGCACTTCACGAGAAAAAGGTCAAGTTATTTGCTTCGAAAGTGACGGGTTCAGAACGTTCGGCGGCTGCCCCATTACGGGCCGCTCCGTTTTTTATGGTCAGACGTGGAATGGCGGCAGGCCGGCCGTGATGCAGCAGGGGTCAGGGGAACCAGGGCTCAGGTGGCCACTGGCGGCTCGGTATGCTTCTCCACGGAACGAGGCTTCTCGCCTGCCAGTTGCAGCAGGCGATCCAGCTCGCGGCGCATGCGCTTGATCTCGTTCTTCAGCTTGGGCAGTTGCTGCATGACTGCAATCTGTCGCTTGCACTCGCTGATCGCCACCGCCGGCTGGCCGAGCACGGTCGCCCCCGCCTCGATCGAGTTGGAGACGCCCGCCTTGGCCCCGATCACGGCGTTGTCCCCGATGGTGATGTGGCCGACCACGCCGGCCTGACCGGCGATCGTGACGTGCCGTCCGACCGTAACCGAACCAGCCAAGCCCACTTGCGCCACGAAGAGGCAATCCTCGCCCACCTTCGTGCCGTGACCGATCGCCACCAGGTTGCTGAACTTCGTGCCGCTGCCGATCACCGTGCTACCCAGCGTCGCGCGATCAATGGTGCAATTGGGGCCCATCTCCACGTCGTCGCCGATGATCACGTTGCCAATCTGCGGGATCTTGACCCACTTCTCGTTGACCGGCGCGTAGCCCAGCCCGTCCTCACCGATCACCGTGCCCGCATGGATGGTCACGTTGTTGCCCAGGACGCAGTTCTCGTAGATCACCACGTTGGGAAACAACGTGACGTTGTTTCCGATCCGCGTCCCGCGGGCGATGTACACGCCGGGATACAGCGTGGCGTTGTCGCCGATTTCCGCCCCATCGTCGATGTACACGCCCGGGGCGATGTTGGCGTTGGCTCCGATACGGGCGGTGGGCGAGATGATCGCCTGCTCGCTGACGCCCCACCATGGATGCTTGCGGTAGCCGTGCAGCCGTACGATGGCCGCCGTCACCGCCGCGTAAGGATCGGGCGTGCGCAGCAAGCTCATTTGCCGGTTGATCTTCACGTCGGGCCGCACCAGCACGGCCTCGGCCCGCGTCGTCTCGAGATAGGGCTCGTATTTGGGGTTGGACAGAAAGCTCAGTTGGCCCCGCGTCGCGTCCTCGAGCGTGGCCACACTTTCGACGATTGCCGAACCGTCCCCGTCCACCTGACACGGGATGCCGACTGAATGGAGATACTCCGCAAGGCTGTCTAAAGTCAGGGCCATCGAGTCCACCGCGCCAGCAGGACTGCCAAAAACAACCGGGGGTATCTTAAAAGCCTTCGCGCGGGAGTGTCAATCGTCGACCGGCCCGTCGGCCCGCACTGATCGGCCGTGGGGCGGGATTCCCGCCTGCGTCTGGTTGACTGCGATCAGCTGTGACTGTGAAAACTCCGCACTCGAGCTGCCAAGTGGCTTGTCGATAAGAGGTTCCGCGTTGATTGAAAAACGCGCGGCGAACAGTGCTCGGCCGCTGCAAAAAAGCGGCGGACACAATAGAATTGAAGCATATGTCGAACCGGGACGTCGTACACCAGTTTAACGAGATCGCCGATCTCCTCGAGATCAAAGGCGAGGAGAGCTTCCGCGCGGTGTCCTACCGACGAGCTGCCCGGGCCATTGAGGATCTGACGGAAGATCTGGCCGACATCGCCGCTCGAAACGAGTTACAGAAGATCCCCGGCGTGGGCAAGGGCACGGCCGATCGCATCAAGGAGTATCTCGCCACCGGCAAGATCCAGCTCCACGAGGAGCTCACCTGCTCGCTGCCCTCAGGAATCCTCGAACTGCTGCGCATCCCGGGCCTGGGGCCCAAGAAGATCGCCGTCCTCCACGCCCAGCTGTGCGTCGGCAGCGTCGAAGAGCTCCGGACAGCCATCCTCGACGGGCGAGTCGCCAAGCTCCGCGGCTTCGGCCAGAAGACGGCGGACAAGCTGCTGGAAGGCATCGCTTTCCTCGACCGTTCGGCCGGCCGCACGCCCCTGCACGTGGCTCGCCCCATCGCCTGTACGCTGCGTGAGCAGGTCGCCGGCCTGCCCGGTGTCGAGCGGGTCGAAATCGCCGGATCAGTCCGGCGCGGCAAGGAGATGATCGGCGATCTGGATTTGTTGTGTGTGGCCGCCGACGGTCCAGCCACCACCGCCGCCTTCACCCGCCTGCCGCTGGTGCGCTCGGTGCTCGCGGCCGGCGACACCAAGGCTTCCGTGCTCGTGGAGAACCCTATCGGCGGCGAGATCCAGGCCGACCTCCGCGTGGTGCCCGCCGAATCGTTCGGAGCGGCTCTCCAATACTTCACCGGCTCGAAGGAACACAACGTCCGACTGCGGGAGATCGCGGTTAAACGAGGTTGGAAGCTCAATGAATACGGTCTCTTCGAAGGACCGGTCGCTTTGGCCGGGCCCGATGAAGCCGGCATCTACGAGCGGTTGGGCCTGCCGCTGATTCCTCCCGAGCTTCGCGAGGACACCGGCGAGATTGACCTGCGTGACTTGCCCGATCTCGTCGATCTGCCCGACCTGCGCGGGGATCTGCATATGCATACCCGAGCGAGCGACGGCGTATGCACCATCGAAGAAATGGCCCTGGCCGCCCGGCAGCGCGGCTACGAGTACATCGCCATCACCGATCATTCGCACAGCTCGGTCATCGCCAACGGCCTGTCCGTCGAACGGCTCGAGAAGCTCATCGAGGAGGTCCGCGCCGCCAACCGGCAGCTGGCCGGTTCGGGCATCGTCGTCCTTGCCGGCACGGAGTGCGACATCTGCCCGGACGGGACGCTCGACTACCCCGACGACGTGCTGGCTCAACTCGATTGGGTCGTCGCCAGCATCCACGCCGCTCAGACGCAGGACTGCGACCGGCTGACGCATCGCACGCTGGCCGCCATCGAGAACCCGTACGTCAACTGTATCGGCCATCCTTCGGGTCGGCTGCTCGGCCGCCGCGAAGCCATGAACATCCAGTGGGAAAAAGTGTTCGAAGCCGCCGCCGCGACCGGCACCGCGCTGGAGATCAGCGCTGCCTGGCTGCGCCTCGACCTGAAGGACTCGCACGTGCGGCGAGCCATGGACTTGGGCTGCACGTTCGTGATCAACACCGATGCTCATGCCGTCGATCAACTCGACCAGATGATCTTCGGCGTGCAGACCGCCCGCCGCGGCTGGGCAACCCGCAGTTGCATCCTCAACACCCGACCGGTCGAAGAAGTTCGCGCGTTTGTCGCAGCCAAGCGGAAGTGAGCAATGAAGAGTCCGTGGCTGACGAGCCCGAACTCGTAGGGAATGAGACGGCGGGGTCAAGCCCCGCCGCTCGCTGGCACATCGAATCGATAGCGTAGGCTTACAGCTTACAGCTTATAGCCTATAGCTGATAGCTCCTCTCAGTAGCTGTGCTCGCCCAACTGCACCTTGCCGCGGAACACCCAGTAGATCACTGCCGTGTAAGCCAGGACGAACGGCATGCCCAAGGCCGCAATGATGAGCATGATGAACAACGTCTTGGCCGACGACGCCGAATTGAAGATGGTCATGCTCTCGGCAGGATCGACCGCCGTCACCATGTTCGGGTACAAAGCGATCGAGAACAGGAAGATGAACCCGACGATGGTCAGTGCCGATGAAACGAACGCCTGCAGTGGCTTCTGATGGTAGATCGACCGCGGAATGTTGGCGATGGCCAGCACGTTGAGCACCACCACGATCCACGCCCATGCGTGGTCCTGGAAGTTCCTCACCGCCGCCGGTACGGCCGCCAGCGTGTAGATGGTGGTCAGCATGTAGAGCACGAGAAAGATACCGAAGCCTCGCCACATCCAACTGTGCACATGCTCCTGCAACTTCCCTTCCGTCTTCAAATACAGGTAGATCGCCCCGTGCATGGCGAACAGGGCCACGGCAAACACGCCCACCAACAGCGGGTAAGGTCGCAGCAAACCCCAGAAGTTTCCGGTGAATTCCATGTTCGTGATGGGGATGCCGATCATCGCGTTGCCGACAGCCACACCGAACAGGAACGTCGCCAATGTGCTGCCGACCGAAAAGCCGATGTCCCACACTCGCCGCCATATCGCCGACTGCGTCTTGCTGCGAAACTCGATTGAGACGGCCCGGAAGATCAGGGCGAACAGCAGCAGCATGAACGCCGTGTAGAACCCCGAGAAGATGGTTGCGTACGCGTTCGGGAACGCCGCCAGCATGGCCCCGCCGAACGTCACCAGCCACACCTCGTTGCCGTCCCACACCGGCCCGATGGAGTTCAGCAGAATCCGCCGCTCGCGGTCATCCCGCGTGGTCAGGTGCAGAATCCCCACGCCCAGGTCGAAACCGTCCAGCACGGCGTAACCCGTGAGCAGGATGCCCAACAGGACGAACCAGATCACGCACAGCGTCTCGTAAGCAAACCACATGGCCGTTATCCCTTATTCCTTCCCGTCGCTCTCGGGTCGCGTTTCTCGCGTCAGCTTGCCGCGGGCATCGGTCATCGACTCACCGGCGTGATCCGTCAGTTGGGCGGCGGACTCGAGGTAACCGTGCTCGACCGGCCCGGCCGGCACCACCGCTTCGGGCAGTTCCGGCCCCTGCTGGATCTTCGCGTTCAGCAGGTACAGGAAGATCGCGAACAGCAGTGCATAGATCAGGCCGAACATGATGATCGACCCCAACACCTGTTGCGCCGAAACCGACGGCGAATACGCCTCGGACGTCTTGAGCAGGCCCTGCACGATCCACGGCTGACGCCCCACCTCGGCCGCCACCCACCCCAACTGGTTGGCGACGTAGGGCCCGATCACCGAGAACACGAAAATCCACATGAGCCAGCGCCGATCGAACAGCGTGCCGCGCCACCAGTAGACGAGTGCCAGGAGCGTCAAGGCAATGAAGTACACGCCCAACGCCACCATGATATGAAAGCTCATGAACGGAATGAGCACGGGCGGCCGCTCGTCCGGCGGGAACGCATCGAGCCCAGTCACTGTCGCGTTCGCATCCCGGTGCAGCAACAGGCTCAGGCCGCCAGGGATCGCCAACCCGTACTTGACGCGCTGCTCAGCATCGCTGGGCACGCCGAACAGGTGCAGGTCGCCCCGGCCGGTCTTGTAGTGCCCTTCAAACGCCGCCAGCTTCGCCGGCTGATGCTGGTAGACGTTCTTCGCCTGCAGGTCACCCTGGATCAGGGCGAGCACCGACGAGATCGCCCCCACCCACAACGCGGCCCCGAACGATTTGCGGGCGAAGTCCTCGTGCCGCTTCTTGAGAATGTAAAACGCGGTGATGCTCATCACGAAAAACGCGCCCAGGATGAACGCCCCGATCCACACGTGCAGCAGCCGGTGAACGGTCGAGTAGTTGATGAGCACCTCCCAGAAGTTCACGATCTCAGCCCGGATCTGCTCGACGCCTCCGACCGTGTTGCGCACGATGTGGAACCCGCGCGGCGTCTGCTGCCACGAGTTGGCTACCACAATCCAGACGGAGGAGAAGATCGAGCCCAACGCCACCATGCACGTGGCAAAAAAGTGCATCTTGGCTGAAACGCGATCCCAGCCGAAAACCAGCACCGCCAAGAAGCCCGACTCCAGGAAGAACGCGAAGATGCCCTCGGCCGCCAGGGCCGAACCGAACACATCGCCCACGAATCGCGAGTAGATCGACCAGTTGGTCCCGAACTGAAACTCCATGACGATGCCTGTCACCACGCCCATGGCGAAGTTCAGCGCGAATATCTTCGTCCAGAACCGGGCCGCCGCCTCGTACTGCAAATCCTTGGTCTTGAGGTACAACCCCTCCAGCACCACCAGCACGACCCCCAGCCCGATGGTCAACGGCGGGAACAGGTAGTGGAACATGACCGTCAGGGCGAATTGCAGCCTCGATAGCAACACTGTGTCCATGATGTCGCGGATCCTGTGTTCGAAATCTCCTCGTGGGATGGATACCTGGCCCGCCTCTCCGCCCCGATCGAGGCGTCCTGCCCACCTCGCTCATCGTGGCGTGGGCATATTGCCCCTCGAGTTGGGCGGAACAGCGTCCCCCTCGTCCGTCGTCGCTCCCGGGCCTGGCAAGCCGGTCGTGTGATAGGATAGTTCGCCCCATCCGGATAGAACAGTACAAAATGGTAGATTTGACCGCTGACGACCCGTCCCGCCGGACGATCGGCTGGGAGGCGATTTGTGTTCAAGACACCGGCCCCGTTCTCCGATCTCGCCGGGGATCAACGCCTTCGGACCGGCTGTGAACTTTCTCCACTCGGTGTTTCGGAGTATCATTCACTGCAATAAGTTGCAGTCGAACCAGGGGAGTATGTGAATGGATCGGATCGCCTTATCGACGCTCGTTGCGCTCGTGTTCGCCGTTCCGGTAAGTCGGGCCGACGAGGCTGCCGCTCCCGCTCCTCAGCCCGAGGCCACGGCAAGCCGTCCGACTGAGACGGCACCTGCCGCCGAGCAACCTGCTGTACGAACCTTCGTACCTGTCCCGCACCCGGTCGCGCGGGAGACGGGCTACCGCGGATTCTGGCTCGGCGCGGCCGGACCTGAAGCGCAGAGCGGCGACCCGATCGTTGGCGGAGTGGCCTTTGCCCCCATGAGCCACGCGCCCGTCGCCGTGTACGCCGCCGCGGTGGACAAAACGTTCTTCGTCTACGCCGGCGCTTCCGGCCCACCGGCCGCGGAGCGCGACAAGCAGACCATGCGCATCCTGATCGGCGCCTACGACCACAAGGCCGGCACCGTTAGCGTCCCTGTCATCCTGCTCGACAATCTGCCGCCGCAGGCGTACGGCTGCCCCGCGTTGACCATCGACGACGCCGGCCGGCTGTGGGTCTTCGCTGCCGTCAATGGTGCGGATTACCCCTCGACCATCCTTCGCAGCGCCCAGCCGCACGATATCGACGCTTGGGAGAAAGTCGCCGAGATGGACTTTCAGCATCCGCAGGCCTGGCATGTGCCCGGCCAGGGTTTCCTTCTCGTTCACACGCGCCAGATCGACGGCAAGCCGCGCGTTCACTCCACCACCAGCCCAGACGGCCTCACGTGGAGCGAGCCGACCGTCGTGGCCACTTTCGGTGACGGTCAAAGTTGCCTGAGCGGCCGACACAAGAACAAGATCGGCATCGTCATGACTCAGCGGCCGATGGGGCTGCCTGCCGGCCACCGCGAAGACGTGTACTACCTCGAAACACCCGACCTCGGCCGGGCTTGGCAGGCGCTCCCGCGCAAGAAGCTCGAACTGCCTCTCGCCGACGCGACTAACCCGGCTCGCGTGAAAGACTACAAGAACTGGCACTTCATCCTGAATGATTTGACGTTCGATCGATCGGGCAATCCGATCATCGTGACAGTTATTCGGCACATGTCCAAGTCGGAACCCGCCCACAACTCGCGGATCTGGGCGACCACGCGCTGGACAGGCCGCGAGTGGGAAGCCATCGGCGGCTTCCAAACCGACAGCGACCACGACGCCGGCTGCCTCGAGGTGGACAAGACCGTTTGGCTTATCACCGCACCCGCGCGTCCCGGCCCGCAGCCCGCCAGCCCCGGCGGCGAGATCGTCCGCCTCCGCAGCGAGGACCAGGGCCGCGCGTGGTATCCCCACCCTCTTACCGAGAACAGTTCGGTCAACCACAACTGGGTCCGCCGCCCCGTCGACGCCCAGCCGGCCATGTCGCTGCTGTGGGCTGACGGCAATCCGCGCCAGCCCTCCGAGTCTCACCTGTACTTCGCCGACACTCCCGGCAACGTCTACCGCCTGCCCACGACCATGACCGAGCCCGAGGCCCGGCCTGAACTCGTGCACAAGGCACCGGAGCCGGCCACGCAGCCGGACGAGGATGTAGCGGGGAACTGATAGACACGGCAACGCGGTGACGCTCAGACGCGGCGAATAGAATTGGATTAGCTGACGAGCGATGGCACTGTGGTGCAGGCATCCCTGCCTGCACGTGCACGCTGGAGTACGTGTTTAGCGTGCAAGAGATCGACGTAGCTCCGCCCCGAAGGGGCGGCGGTGAATAGCCGGGCGGCGTAAGCCCCGGGTTCACGCCGGTCCGACAGATTTTGTTCTTCCTTCGGAAAGAGCCCGAAGAGGCGACAGAACACCGTGTTGGCACAGGCGATTGCCCAGTTGATCCCATGCTTCGACTGGCAGGCCGATCCCGGTCGCAACTGTCGCCCCTTCGGGGCTTATAGTTTTCGGAGGGACGCCAAACGGGGGCTGACGCCCCCGCCTACTGACCTTCGCCCCTGCGGGGCGAGTGCAAGACATCCACGTCCACCGTATGCACTGCATCCTTGCACTGGGCCAGCATCCCACCCACGATGGCGGCCGAAATGTCTGTCCGCCAAGATACCGCAGCCGCGAATGGAGCGCAAGCCCGTCACGAGGCGGGCGAGACGCCCGCCCGCCGAGATGCCCGCTCCCGTCCGCGCGAACGGAAACACATCGGTTGCTTCCGGCTGATAGCTGACAGCTGAAAGCTGAGAGCTGCCAGCTGACAGCTACTGTTCACTCCAGCGGCCGGACGATCGACTGCGGGCGGAGGTAATCGAGCAGCGTGTCGGGACCGAGGACGCCGCCGCCCATGCCGGAGAGGTTGCAGCCGGCATACGGCACGCCGTGGGGGAACAGGTTGTGACCGTTGATCCAGCCGTTGCCGGCCACGAGGGCTTCGGCCACTCGCTGGGCGCGATCGATCTGCATGGACCACACGCTGTTGGCCAGGCCGTACGGCGAGCGGTTCACCAGCTCGATGGCCTCGTCGGCATCGGCGAACTTCATCAGGTAGGCCACGGGGCCGAAAATCTCCTCGCGAGCGCAGACGTTGTCGGGGTTGCCGGCCAGCAACGCGGGCTTGACGTAGAAGCCGCCTTCGTGGCCGGGCACTTCGGCCGGCCCGCCCGGCAGCACGGCGTGAGCGCCCTGCCGCTGGCCGCGCTCGAGGTAGCCCAGCACCCGTTGTCGCTGCTTGTCGCTGACCACCGGCCCCATCATGGTGTCGGCGGACAAGCCGTAGCCGATCCGGATCGACTGCATCTTCTCCGCCGCCGCCTCCACGAACGCGTCGTAGATGCGCTCGTGGAGCAGCCATCGCGTGGCCGTGCAACAGACCTGGCCCGTGTTGAAGGTCACGGCTTCGACGAGCTTGGTCGCCACCTCTTCGACGTCCACGTCGTCGAAGACGACGGCCGCCCCCTTGCCGCCCAGCTCGAGCTTGACGGGCACGAGGTTCTCGCCGCACGCGGCCGCCACCTTGCGTCCCACTTCGGGCGAGCCGGTGAAGCCCATGCGGTTGATGCCGGGGTGTTCGGCCAGGGCATCCCCCGCCTCTTCGCCGAAGCCGGGCACGACGTTGACCACGCCGGCTGGAATGCCCGCCTGCTCGACGAGCTTGCAGAAGTACAGCGTGCTGAGCGGCGTGTCCTCAGCCGGCTTGACCACCACGGTGTTGCCCGCGGCCAGCGCCGGCGCGAGATTCCAGCCTACCAGCAGCATGGGGAAGTTCCACGGAAGGATGAACGCGGCCACTCCATAGGGCGTACGCGCCTGATACGCCTCGTAATGCGCCACCGGGATGGGTTCGCGCAATCGGGTGTGCACGGCCAGGTCGGCGTACCACCGCAGCGTCTGGGCGACGTTGGGGATATCCACGGTCGCCGCCGCACTGAGCGGCTTGCCCACGTCGAGCGATTCCAACTGGGCGAGAACCGCGCAGTTCTTCTCCACCAGGTCGGCCAGCCGATGCAACAGCACGGCTCGTTCCTTCACCGGCATGGTCGCCCACCCGCTGCGGGTGAACGCTTCGCGGGCGGCCCGCACGGCGCGGTCGATGTCCTCGGCTTGGCCCTCGGCCACGCGAGCCAGCGGCGAGCCGTCGCCCGGATCGAGCGTCTCGAACGTGCCGCCGTTGACGGCTTCCACCCACCGCCCGCCGATGAACATGCGGACTGGCGACTGCGACAAGAAGGCATGGACTTCCGGCAGGAATTGGTACAGATCGGGTGCCATGAAGATCCTCCCCGCGTTGGACGTGATGCGGATCCGAATTGAGGCTTGGCAGCGGCGCCGGCGGATACTTCCGCAACGGACGCCGCGCACAGTCCTCATTGAACCGGCATCAGGCTACCGGCCCGGCTACGGGGTGGCAAGACATAGAGACGCCATCGGCTCCCAGGAGCGCGTGCACGCCTCTTGTCGCCGTCACACCTTCGCAACGGGATTACCGATCGGCGAGCATGAGCCCCCAATCCGCGCGGCCCGTCAGGTCAGCAACCGCCGCTGCAGGGCATCGACCTCGTCGCGCAACGCGTGCGGGATGCGGCCGTCGAACGTGTCGAAGAACTGGCGGATGCTCTCGACTTCCTCCAGCCACTCCTGCCGATCCACCCGCAGCAGCTCCTGCAACACCGCCGGCGAGAGATGCAGGCCGGTCATGTCGAGACTGTCCAGCGTGGGCACGTAGCCGATGGGCGTGGCGATCGCATCCGCCTCGCCCCGGCAGCGGGCGAGAATCCATTCCAGCACGCGGAGGTTGTCGCCATATCCCGGCCAGAGATACTCGCCGTTCTCGTCCGTCCGGAACCAGTTCACGTGGAAGATCTTGGGCGGCTTGGTCATGGCCTGGCCTATCTGGAGCCAGTGCCGGAAGTAGTCGGCCATGTTGTAGCCGCAGAACGGCAGCATGGCCATGGGGTCGCGGCGGACCTCGCCGATCTTGCCGACCTGAGCGGCCGTTCGCTCGGAGGCCATGGTTGCCCCCACGAACACGCCGTGCTGCCAGCTGTACGACTGGTACACCAGCGGGGCCAGGCGGGCTCGACGGCCGCCGAAGATGATCGCCGAAATCGGCACGCCGTGGTGGTGGTCGAGCCGGAATGTATGCGACGGACACTGCGTGATCGGAGCGGTGAACCGGGCGTTGGGATGAGCGCCCGGAATAGGCTTGCCGTCGGCGTCCTTCATGCCGGGATGCCACGGACGGCCCTGCCAGTCCCAGCCCTCGGCCGGAGGATCGCCGTCGCCGCCTTCCCACCACACCGTCTTGCTCTTGGTGAGGACCACGTTGGTGAAAATCGTCTCTCGCCGCACCGTGGCCACGGCGTTGGGGTTGGTCTTGGAGTTGGTGCCCGGCGCCACGCCGAAGAAACCGGTCTCCGGGTTCACCGCCCACAAGGCGCCGTCGGTATCGATCCGCATCCAGGCCAGATCATCCCCCACCGTCCAGATGCGATAGCCCTTGCGCATCAGTCCTTCGGGCGGCACGAGCATGGCGAGGTTGGTCTTGCCGCACGCGCTGGGGAAGGCCGCCGCGACGTACTCAATCAGGCCGGAAGGATGCTCGACGCCGAGGATGAGCATGTGTTCGGCCAGCCAACCCTCCTGCCGCGCCTGCCAACTGCCCAGCCGCAACGCCATGCACTTCTTGCTCAGGAGCACGTTCCCGCCATAGCCCGAGCCCACGCTCCAGATGGTGTTGTCTTCGGGGAAGTGCAGAATGAGCCGCTTTTCGATGTCCAGGTCGGCCTTGCCATGCAGGCACTTGGTGAACTCGCCGTCCGTGCCGAGCTTGTCCAGAACCGGCTTGCCGCAGCGGACCATGATCAGCATGTTGAGCACGACGTAGATGCTGTCGGTCAGCTCGACGCCGATCTTGGAGAATACCGAACCCACCGGCCCGAGCGAGAACGGGATCACGTACATGGTCCGGCCGCGCATCGAGCCCTTCAAGATGGCCGCCGCCCGGGCGTACCCTTCCTCCGGGCTCATCCAGTTATTGGTGGGGCCGACGTCCTCTTTGTTGGTCGTGCAGATGTACGTCAGGTGTTCGGTGCGGGCGACGTCATTGGGGGCGGTGCGATGCAGATAGCAGCCGGGCAGCTTGGCCTGGTTCAGCTCGATGATCTCGCCTTTGGCGACCGCCTCGGCCCGCAGCTTGTCGCGCTGCGCGTCGGAGCCGTCGATCCAGACGATGTTATCCGGCTGACACATCGCCGCCATCTCGCTCACCCACGCTTGCAGCCCCTTATGTTCAGTCATCTAACCTCAGCTCCTTCGCCCCACGTTAAGGTCAAGGGAATCGCCGCGGCGGCTTGTCCGGCTCAGGCAACGCCCCGCGACATAGGAAAAAATCGCAATCCAGTAAGCCTCTCCGGCCTCTCGAAAGCAATGGTATCAGACGTCCCGAAGGGCGGCAACCGGGAATCCGCAGCCGCCCGTCCCTCGTCCGCGAACCGTCGGGAGCGGGCAAAAGCAGTTGTGTTGAGGGGCTGAATGCGGAATAATGGGCGTCAAGCAGGTTTTGGGGTCATAGGAACGATGAACCGCAAGCCTTTAAAGCATCGCGTCACACTGGCCCGAGTGGCTCGGGAATCCAACGTGTCGGTCACGACGGCTTCGCTGATTCTGTCCGGCCGCCCGGAGTGCCTGGCTCAGTTTCAGCAGCAAACCATCGACCGGGTGAGGCACCACGCCAAAGAGTTGGGCTATTGTGCCAACCTGTTCGCCTCCAGTCTTCTGGCAGAACGCTCGTCATTTTTCGCATTGGTCATCCAAGGCGGTCATACCGAGGATCTGCGGGGCTGGCAATACGGGGCGTATGAGTCGGAACTGCTCTACGGCGTGACCGAGCACGCGCCGCCGGACACTTATCCCGTCGTTGCCACGTCCGGTCCCAAGATCAGCGAGGCGCGGGTGCACTCGATCGAGCGGATCATGGCCGGGGGCGTGTTCGGCACTATCGTGCGGACGCCCGAGCCGCTGCTCGAGAAGAGTCTCCGCGAGCGGATCAAGCGCGGCTATCCGACGGTGGTCGTGTTTCCGGACCAACTGGACGACTGGCCCGAGAACGCCATCGACGTGGACAACTTCGCCGTCGGGCAGGTGGCGGGCAAGCTCCTGGCCGCCCGCGGCTGCAAGCGCTGGCTGGTGCTGCGTGATGCCGAATACCACGCCGGTCAGCGATTACGACAGGAGGGAAATCGCGACGTCGCCCAGCGGCAGGGCGCTAGCTGGGACGTGCTGGAACTGCCGGTCGGATCGGAAAGCCCCGAACTGGACCGCATGGTGGCCACGCGGATGCGCGAGGATCGCCCGGACGGCATGTTCGCCATGACGTTGCGTGCGGCTGCAGCCACCGTGGCGGCCTGCCGCGAGTTGGGCATCGTCATGGGCAGCGACCTGGCCTTGGTTGGCTGCGACGTGGCCTATCGGTTCCAGGCTCCCGACCCGTCCATCACCTCGGTCGATGTCTCGTGGTTCGAGGCCGGCGGCGAGGCCATGCGACGGCTCGTCAAAATGACCGAGAGCGGCGAGAGCCGGTTCAAAACAGTGCTACTGCCGCCGCGCATCATCGAGGGACAGACCTGTCCCGTCCCACCCGGGGGAATTGAATGAAGCTCTGAGCGATGAGCTCTGAGCTGTGAGCCATACACTCTAACCGGTCATCGCCTCGCGAGCGGCGGGGCTTGGCCCCGCCGTCTCTTTTGAACTGCCGTACGCTTTCCTCTCGCCCGTCACGCTTATGACTGCGTCATTCGGAGGTCGTGTCGTCCGGCGGCGGCAGCAGCTCCTCCGCCGGCGTTTCGTCCGGGCTCGGCTGCGTGGCCGACGGCAGGACGGTGACGGTGGTCGTCCCGACGCTCGGCCCGAGCGTGGCCGTGATCACCGCAATGGGCGGCGACGGGCTCAGCCCGAGCACGGTGAATCGGCCGAGACTGTCGCCGGCCGGGATCACCGTTTGCGCGGGCACCTGCAAGATGCTTGGCTGGTCCGTGGCCAAGTTGACGACGGTGTCGACAGCAGGAATTGCGTCGAGGCTCACCCGAATCTCGGCGGACTGGCCGACGATCACCGGTCCGCCGGACACATTGGCGATCGCTAGTGCATCCACGACGTCCAGCACGACGGACGCTGAACTGTCCGGCGTCGTGGCGGTGATGGTCGTGCTGCCGGCCGCGAGACCTTGGACGGGCACACTGGCGTCCCGCTCACCGGCCAGCAACTCGATAAATTCAGGCACGCTGGCGATGGACGGATCGCTGTTGGCGAACTCGACGATCGTCGGCTCGGATGCCGCTGCAGCGAGGCGGAGCGACAGTGTCGATGTCGCGCCCGCCTGCAATGGCACGCCGGGCCCTTCCAGCTGTACAACCGTGTTCGTGGCGACGACTTCCACATCGATTCCCAGGCTGTCGCCGTTCAAATCGGCCGTGATCACCGTCGAGCCGGTTTCCAGGGCCGTCACCGCGATGCCAGCCTGCGAGCTGCCAGCCGGGATGATGAGCGAGGTCGGCACGGCGATGACGGACGGATCACTCGACGCGAGCGTCACCGTCGTATCTTCAGCAGCGTTCACATCCAACAAGACGGTCAGTACGGAAGTCGTGCCCACCTGCACGCGGTCGGGGAATTCGAGCCGTAAGAGCGTGGGCGCGTCCACCACTCGAACTTGAATGGCCGCGGAGGTGCCGTTCAGCGTGGCGGTTAGCGTGGCCGTGCCCGGCGCTACCGGTGTGGCCACCGCCGTTGTGCTGCTCGTCCCGGCCGGCAGCAGCACGTTACCGGGAACGGTGATCACCGCCGGATCGCTGGAAGTCAGATGGACGGTAACGTTGCTCGTCGGCGCGGCGTTGAGCATGACGGCCAACCCGCTCGGAATGCCGGTCAGGAGCGTATCGCCTTGCCCGTCAATGAGCGTGAACCTCGCCAATTGCGGCGTCTCCACGACGGACAGCAGGGCCACCTCACTGGAATTGTTCAGCGAAGCGGTCAGCGCGGCCGTTCCCGGCGCGGCGGCGAGCACGGGCACGGACTGACTCGCGGCGAAGGCCGGGAAGACCACGCTGGGCGGTACATCGATCACGCCGGCCGGCTCGGCCACCAGCGTCACCGTCGTCTCCGCCGGCGCAGGGATGTTGAGCTGGACCGTTACCGTCGACGCCAATCCGGTCTGCAGCGCGGGCTCGAGCGTGGAGACCGATTGCACGCGCAGTGAGGAGACGACAGTGACCACTCGCTGGAGCGTGCTGCCGTCCAGTGTCGCAGTGATCACCGCGTTGCCGGGGGACACGCCGCTGATCTGGGTCTGAGCGTTGGCGCTGCCGTCGACGATGGTGACTGAAGCCGGTACCGCCGCGACCGCCGGATTGCTCGAGCTCAGTAAGACGGTGGTCGTGGTATCGACGGGATCGCCGAGCGTGACGCGCAGCAGCCCGGTGCCGCCGACGACCGCTCCCGTGGCTTCGAGGCCGACGATGGTACCCGAGCCGGGCAGCGGTGGTGTGTCACCCGCCACCTGGTCGACCGGCGGACATCCAGTCATGAGTGCCGCCAGCGCGGAGATCACCAGGGCGGCGCCGCATGCTTCCCACGAACGTTTCGCGATCATGACAAGTCTCCTTCAAATGGATGCTGGTAGCCTATGTAGCCCGAAGGAGAGTCGGCGACCGCTTGCCGCCAGGCTCGCCCCTTAGGGCAGGCACGGTCGGCAAGAGGATGCGGGAGAATGCGGCGCACGACGGCTGCCGTTCACCTGGGCTCGCGCTTCAGACGAAGCGCGGCTCAGCCCCGGAACGCCGGATGCCTTCAGGCGTCGAAATCGAGACGATCGAGCAACCGCCCTAAGCGTTCGTGGCAGGCCGGTGCGACAGACCGTATGGGCGCCAGGCGCGAATGGTGAATTGGATGACGTCGAGGGCTATGCGTTATCCGCTTTGGTGGTGGTAACCCGCGCGACGCGAAATCCGAACATCGCCCGGTCAACGCGGTGGACGAGTCCGCCGGCGAGCACAGCCAGCGCGATGTGGCTGGTGTCGGGGAAGGCGCCGAAGAACACGACCGTAACGGCTTGCAGACTGAGCGCAGCCAGCAGCCCGGTGGCGATGCAGTGACTCAACCGCGGCGCGTGACCGCGCAGCCGCAGCCAGGCCACCAGCACCCCGACAGCCAGCGCGTAGTTGAGAAAACCGCTTGTGTAGCTGCCCAGCACCGAATCCCACGACCGGCTGAAGTTGCCCATGACCGGCAGCCAGCCGAGACCGCTCGTATGCCCGCCGCCGACGTTGCGAAAGGCGGACACGGCCAGCCACAGGAAAACGATGGGACATATAATAGGCACTATTGGGCTGACCAAGGCGGCGGGGTCGCGGTAGATCAACGGCCGCAGCCACAGCAGCGCCGCCGCGGCCAGCGTACCAGCGCTGCAGCAGGCCCAGCCGCGCAAGAGGTCATGGCCGTCGGCCACGTGCGAGACGGTGAACAACTGCACCAGTTCGAGAACGGCCACCAGGCTCCACGAGCGGGTGAGAGCGTACCAGGCGGCGGCCGGGCGCGATCGGCCGGTCTCGCGAGCAGCCATGGTGAGCAGGAACGCCAGCACGCCGCACGCGCCGGCAGCCATCCATTTGTTCAGCACGGCCGGCGGACTCAGACCAGCGGCGGCGAGCGATCCGGCCTGCAGACTCGCGTGCAGCCGGCTCAGACCCGCAAGGACGTGACCGGGCGTGGGCCGCAGGTCGAACGGGGCCAGCGCGTAGATACAGATGGCCACACCGAGGAAACCGGCGGCCGCCGTGAACGGTGTGGTCTGCAAGGCCTGGTATAACCAGGCGTGGAACTGCCGAATCCGCCGCTGCGCCAATGGCGCGAGCAGCGCTCCCACAAAGGCGCCGAAGACGTTGCACAGCGTGTCGGTCAGCGTGGGCACGCGGCCGGGCAGGAATTGTTGCAGGAGTTCGCATCCGTAGCTGATGACGAACGCCACGAGGGTCGTGGCGGCACACTCGAAGTACCACCGCGACCCTCGCCGCCGAAGGACCAGCCGGACAAAGATGCCCAGCGGCACGTAGACCAGCACGTTGGCCAGAGCGTTGCCCGGTTGCAGTGGCCACATGGTCAGTCGCCATCCGGCCGTGTCGGACGGCTTGAATTGGAACGGCACGAGCGTGCCGTAGATGACGCCGGCAACCATCAGCACGGCGAGGATCACGAGAGTTCGGCGGCGCAGCACCGGTGGCTTGACGGCCAGGCCGACACGCAAACTCTCCGGCGAACGATCGTCGAACCGCACTTGAGGCAGAAAGGCAGGCATGACAGACCACCGGCCACCGCCCGGGCGAGTCGAGGCGATGCCCGCAAGGAACGTACGATTCGCTCACCCGCGAAGCAAACTGCCCATTACCGGACTGACGTTTGAAGTGTGAGCGGCGTCCAAAAAATCTCATTCAGGCAACTGTGAGCTATGAGCTTTGAGCCAGACATCCGGCTTCTGTCGCCCTTGGCGGGACTTCACCGATGGTATGGTGGGCATCCTGCCTGCATGCGCATGCTGGAAGCGGACACCACAACAAGCCGGGCGGCAAGTCGCTCGGGCGGGGTTACATGCGCTCCAGCGTGCGGATGCCCAGCAAGCCGAGGCCGACCTGAAGCGTGCGGGCGGTCAGATCGCACAAGCGCAAACGAGATGCCTTGAGTTCCGGCGTCTCCGCCCGCAACACGGGGCAGTGCTCGTAAAACTTCATGAACAGCCCGGCAAGCTCGTACAGGTAGTCGGTCAGGAGATTGATGCGCAGGCCGGCGGCCACGCTCTCGATGGTCTCGGCAAAACGCAGGATCTGCCGGCCCAAAGCGCGCTCGGCCGGCTCGGTCAGTTGGATCGGGGCCTGCGTCGCATTCAACTCGCCTTCCTGCGTTTCGGCGCCTTTGCGATAGATCGAGCGGATGCGAGCATAGGCATACATGAGATACGGCGCGGTGTTGCCTTCCAACGCCAACATCCGGTCCCAACTAAAGACGTAATCGCTCTGGCGATTCTGCGAGAGGTCGGCATACTTCACCGCGCCGATGCCGACAGCCTCGGCGACGTCCCGAATCTCCTCGTCGCTGAAGCCGCGCCGTTTGTCGGGATCGGCCTCGGTCGCCCGCACGAGCGCTTCGGCCCGCCGCACGGCTTCGTCGAGCAGGTCGGCCAGCTTGACGTTCTCGCCGCTGCGGGTTTTGAGCGGCCTGCGGTCCTCGCCCAGGATGGTACCGAACGTCACGTGATCCAGTTGCACTTCGGAAGACGCGGTGCCTTCAGATCGCACCGTCCAGCCTGCGGCCCGAGCGGCCGTGAATACCATCTCGAAGTGCTGAGCCTGCCGGGCATCGGTCACGTAGATCACGCGCTCGGCTCCGAGTTCCTTGATCCGGAACTGCAGAGCGGCCAGGTCGGTGGTCGCATACAAAAACGCTCCGTCCGACTTGCGGATGATCATGGGCAACGGTTTGCCCTCGGGGCTCTTGAAAAGCGGCTCGCCGGCGGCGTTCTCGAAGAAGATGACCAGCGCCCCTTGCGAGACTTCGACGCGCAACACAGCCCCACCGGGGAAAAGTCCGGGCGGCGCGGTGATAACGCCGGCTTGCTCGAAGTCGCCCACCACTTGCGGCAGGCGGTCGGCGTAGAAGCTTTCCCCTCTTTCGTCTTCTTGCGTGAGCAACACGCCGAGACGACGGTACACGGGCAGATAATGGCGGCGCGATTCATCCACGATGTAGCGCCAGGCTCGCAGCGTTGATTCGTTCTTGTTGTGCAAAGCGACCACTTCGGCCCGGGCCCGCTCGTGGAAATCGGCATCGTCCTTGTCGCGAGCGGATGCCTCTCGATAAAACGCCTCGAGATCCGACAGATGCACCTGGTCGGGCTGGTCGAGGGCGGCCGGCATCTTCTCTTTCAGGTAGGCACAAAGCATGCCGAACTGCGTGCCCCAGTCGCCGATGTGGTTCTGGCGAATGACCTGATGGCCCTCGAAATCGAGCACCCGGGCGATGGTATCGCCGATGATGGAGCTGCGCAGATGGCCCACGTGCATCTGCTTGGCGATGTTCGGGCCGGAATAGTCAACGACCACGCGCTTGGGCGCGGCTACTTTCTCGATCCCCAGGCGATCGAGCGTACCGGGCGAGGCAGCGGGCACGAGGTTGAGTTGCTCGGCCATCCATGCCGGAGCCAGGCGAATGTTGATGAATCCCGGGCCGGCGATCTCGAACGGCTCGCACACGCGCTGCGCGTCAGCGGGCAGATGGTCGATGATCTTCTGCGCCAGGTCGCGGGGCTTGGCCCCGAGTCGCTTGGCCAGGCTCATGGCGATGTTGCTCTGGTAATCGCCGAATCGGACGTCGGTGGCGGGCCGGATGAGCGGATCGACGCCGCGACCGTCCTCGCCCATGATCGCGACCAGTGATTCGGTGAACAGCCGTTCAAGAAGTCCCGCGATGGATGTCATGCTTTCGCCTTACGCGCCAAACCACCCAGCGCCACCCGGCACCGGAAACGGGTTATTTTATCACGGTTGGGAGTAAGGGCGAAGAGCCGGGGATGACCGGGCAACCGGTGCGCCGATAGCCGGACGTTAAATCACAGACGGGCAAACCGGCCGTTGCCGCCGTGGCCGTTGTCCTTCTGCAGCTTGCGTTTCTCGATCAGTTCCTTGGCCTTGCCGACCAGGTAGAACGAGCCGGTGATACAGATGATGTCCTCGCGGGTAACCGCTCGCTCGGCGATGTCCAACGCCTCGTCGAGCGTTTCGGCCACTTGTGCCATCTTGCCACACTGCTCGGCATATTCGGCGGCGAGGTCGACCGGATCGGCGGCCTTGGGCGAGCCGGCACTGGTGAAGATCACCTTGTCGGCACCCAGCTGAATGTGCCGGAGCATGCCCACGATGTCTTTGTCGGCGCGGGCCCCGAAAATGACCACCATGGAGTCGTACGGGATGTTCTGGCCGATCGCCCGCATGAGGGCCTCGACACTGGCGGCGTTGTGAGCGCCATCGACGAGGATGCGAGGCGAGTCATTGATGATCTCCATGCGGCCGGGCAGCCTGGCTTTGGCCAGCCCCTCAATGGCTTTCTGATCGTCGATCGGCAGACCGCGATCCTTGAGAATGGCCATCATGCTGAGGGCCAGACCGCAGTTGACGGCCTGATGGTCGCCGGGCAGAGGCACGGCCAAATGCTCGAACCGGCAACTGCCGGCGGTGAGGCTCACTCGAGTCTGCGGCCCGCTGGCTCGCGAGGATTCGAAACGATAGCTGAACTCGATGTCCTTGCCGGTCACCATGAGCGGCGCCCCGACCTTGGCGGCCATGTCGGCCAGAACCTTGCGAACCTCATCAGCCTGCGGGACAGTCACGGCGGGAACACCGGCTTTGAAGATGCCGGCCTTCTCTTCCGCGATCTTGGCCAGCGTGTGGCCCAACTGCTCCACGTGATCGTAGCTGATGCTGGTGATCGCACAGACCTCGGGCTTGAGCACGTTGGTGGAGTCCAGACGCCCGCCCAAGCCGGCCTCGACCACGGCGATGTCCACCTGCTGCTCGGCGAAGTACAGGAAGCCCAGGGCCGTCATGATTTCGAAAAAGGTGGGCTCGTCCTTGGCCAGCTTCTTGACTACGGGGGCGATCTTGGCCATCAGCCGGGTCATATCCGCCTCGGAGATCATCTCGTCGTTGATCTGGATCCGCTCGCGGATGTTCATGAGGTGGGGCGAGGTGTACAGGCCGACTTTCAGGCCCGAGTTGGCCAGCATGGCGGCCAGCATGGCGGCGGTCGACCCCTTGCCCTTGGTACCGGCAATATGGGCGCTGCGGAACTTCTTGTGCGGGTTCCCCAGAGCGGTCAGGAGCCGGTTCATTCTTGTCAAGCTGAAATTACTCGCGTTATAGCCCACGCGAGTCATTTTCTCGTAGTCGGTCATGCAGTTGAGAAACTGCACGGCGGATTGAAAGGTCCGGATAGTGGCGGGAGCCTTGCGGCGGCTCGTCGAATGAAAGCTCACTGACCGTGCCATATGGGGGCTCATCTTAGCAAAAAAGGTTCAAGAAATCAATCGTTGTCTGACCCGACGGGCCTGTGCGGGCATGATTGCAATGGTGGATTTCCATCTCTATGTTCATAATACGTTTGAAATTAAGATAAGGATCGAATCTGCCTGTCCCAAATTCGATCGCATCGGCGTAGGTTCGCCCCGTTTTGTGGGGTCAGAACGCAAGTAAACGCAGTTCCTGCACAAGCTTGTTAACCCACGCAGGCAAAAAACCCGGCTTCTTTGATTCGGGTGTTGTCAGGATCGATAATTCAGGTGTAAGATGATGGCGGACTGACGGAATGCCGTCAGCCCTGGAAGGTCAAACAAAGACCGGGTATCCCGCCTCACTCTACTTCGGCGGGGAGATAAGTTGCAGGGACGGGCCGAACCGGTGCCGTTTCGTCGCACCTTGGCCCGTCTTTCCGCCGTATATATAATCGGCCGGATTGTCGGAATGGGAGAGACGCCGACAGGCGCAACCTCCTGTCCCCCAGCAAAGTCCGAGACCCAGCTCATCCGGCGGCGAGGAATGACGCCAGATGGAGTCCCGCTGATTACCCTTTCATCGAAGGAGCCGAAATGCGTTTGTGCCCAGAGAGATTTTTCGGGCGTTGCAGGCCTGCGGTCGTGGCTTGTCTGATCCTGTTGGTGGCCTCGCTCCCCGTTCGCGCACAGACGAACACGGACGGTGCCGCCGGCACACTGATCGGCGACGCCTCGCTGCACGCCAAGTGGGTCGAGGGTCTGCGATTGGCCCAGTCCGGCTCGTTCGACAAGGCAGCCCGCCAACTGGAGGCGATTCTCGCGGGTGGCGTCAAGGATGGCCGCGTCGAGAAGGTCAACCAGTGGCTTCATGAGCTGGCGGATCTGCAGGCGGCCAGGCGCGAGCGGGCGGAAAAGGATTATCGGCGGTACGTCGAATGGGTCCAGGCCGACATCGAAGGCCATCGCAAGGACGGTCGCCGAGGCTGGTGGCGACTGGCCGTTCTGGACTCGGCCCGGGCGTACAACTCGGCCCCGGACCGGGAGGCCTTCATCAAGGAACCTTGGTTCCAGACCGTCGTCGAAGGAGCAACGAAGGCGGCCGCCGAGTATGAGGAGAAGCATGAATGGCTCGCCGCCGCCCGCATCTACGGCCCGCTGGCCGACATGCTGCCCCAGAAGAAGGAGTTGAAGCGGGCGTTGGAGCGCTGCCAGGCACACATCCGCCTGGAACTGATGTATTCGCCCGAATCCGACTGGGAGAACGCGGTCAAGAACATTTTCCCGGGCATGGCCAAGGACGCGTTCCTGAAAATCGAGGAGCTCTACCTGAACGAGCCGTCATTCAAGGACGCTGCCATCGCCGGCCTGGAGCAGATGCTGCGGCTGGCCCGGACCGAGAAGCTCAAGAAGACTTTCCCCGGTTTGAACAACGCGGATAACGTCGAGGATTTCTGCGACCGGCTGGAAGTCCGGCTCGAACAGGTCCGCAACGCCGACGGACTCGACGCTGAGGGCCTGATCACGATCTTCGATCGCGTGCTGACCATCAATCGCGAGATCGATCTGTTGCCGCAGACGGTGGTCATCTACGAGTTCGTGCACGGCGCGCTGCAGCCGCTGGACCCGTTCAGCGACATGTTGTGGCCGGCCGACATTCTTGAGTTCAACAAGCACACGCAAGGCCGCTTCAGCGGCGTGGGCATCCAGATCCGCAAAGGCCCGGGCGAGCCGATCAAAGTGGTGTCGCCGCTGGACGATACGCCCGCGTACCGCAAGGGGATTCAACCCGGCGACCAGATCACCGAGATCAACGGCGAGCCCACCGACAAGATCACCATCAACGAAGCGGTCCGTCGCATCACGGGTCCGCCGGGCACGACGGTGACGCTCACCATCAAGCGGGTGGGCGTGGACAAGCCGTTCCAGGTCAAGCTCGAACGCCAGGAGATCACCATCTTCACCATCAAGGGATTCGAGCGGAAAGAGGACGGCCACTGGAACTACATGATCGCGCCCGAACAGGGTATCGCTTACGTGCGGATGACCAACTTCACGGAACGCACGATCGACGAGTTGAAGGACGTCCTCAAGCAGCTCCGAGATCAGGAGAAGATGCGAGGCCTCATCTTCGACCTCCGCGGCAATCCGGGCGGTCCGCTCAAGGCGGCGGTGGATGTGACCGACCTGTTCCTCGACGGGAACAAGAAGATCGTCTCGACCAAGGATCGCGGTGGCCAGATGTGGTCGAAGTCGTCCACCGACGACGCCAAGTTCAGCGACTTCCCGCTCATTATCCTAATCGACGAGACCACGGCCAGCGCGTCGGAGATCGTGAGCGGCGCTCTGCAGATCCACAAGCGAGCATTGATTCTGGGCGAGCGAAGCTACGGCAAGGGGAGCGTGCAGCAGGTCCTGCCGCTGAATCGCAGCAACATGGCGTTCCTGAAGCTCACGACCGCTCACTACTACCTGCCGAACGGCCGCTGCCTGCACCGCGAGGAAGACGCCACCACCTGGGGTGTCGATCCCGACGTGCATGTCCGGCTTGTGCCCAAGGAGTTCGTCAGGATGAATGAACTGCGGCTCAAGAAGGACATCCTCAAGGGCCGTAACCAGAGCTCGCTGTCCGAAGACGAGCTCAAGGCAGTCACCGACTACAGCAACACCAACAAGGAAGAGGACGAATCGGCGAAAGAATCCGACGAGAGCGAGGAAACGAAACCGGCCGAAACGGACAGCGACGAGGTGGATGAGTCCAAGCTGGATCCGCCGCGGAAGGACGAAAACGACTTCCCGGCCATCGATCCGCAGTTGGAGGTGGCGCTGAGCCTGATGCGGATACGGCTGGAGTCCGGGCTGGACTGGCTGCAGCCGGACACCGAGCAGATCGCTCGGACACCGGGTGATCCGATCGCCGCCACACCGGCCGCGGCCGCTAAGTAAGCTCAGCTATTCGCTTTCGGCCACGAGGGTCAACCAGGCGGAAGCTACCGAATACGTGTCCGCCGTCCTGCACTTGGCTCATGCGACCGGTCCTATCCATCGGGGGCGGGCAAGATGCCCGCCCCACGATGGAGCAAGCAAGCCGGTTCCTGCGCGCCGGCAAGAGTCAGCGCCAATCCACGTCAGGCGTTACGAGAGAACGGGTGAACTGACGAAGGGATGAAACGGCAGGGTCAAGCCCACCGCTCGCCGAGCACATCGAGCATCAATCAGGGAAGAAGACTTTGCCGGCGGATACCTGCCCCCGCGGAATCAACACGCCGCTCATGGCTCAAAGCTCAGAGCTGAAAGCTACGCTCACTTGCCGTCGAGGTGGAGGCTGGCCAGGCCGCTGGCCACGTCGTCGTACACTTCGAAGATCTTGTCCAGACCGGTAACCAGGAACACGCCCCAGACGTGCGTGCTGACGGCACAGATTTTGAGTTTGCCCTGACGGTTGACGGTGAGGAGCTTGCGCAGCTTGAGCAGCTTGGCGATGTTCGACGAGTTGACGAACGTGACGTTCTGGAAATTGAGCACCACGTTCAGCCCCTCACGGGCCTCGACGGCCTCGAGGACGGCGTTCATGTCGTCCGTGAACTGGGGGTCATCGGCCAGCTCCACGAGTAGAACGTTCTCCGACCAGTTCTCGATGGGCATGTTCTCGCTCGGCGATTCCTCTGTGCGTTCTGATAATCCGATCCGGTCTGCAATCTAACGGGGGAGCGGGGCCATTGTCAACGCGAGGAGCGGCCAGCACGCGAGCCTATGGGCCGGCCTGACTGCAACGCATGGGATTCCGTCCGGGCGCACCGCCGGAATCACACCGAGCCGATGCAATAATCCCCCGCCCGCGTTCTCGGACGCGAGCAGTTGAGCCGATCGTTCACAGGAGCCGAACAAGCAGGTTGCGGTCGAGGCACTGCTGCTTGACGATTGCGTCGATGTCGGCGAGGAATCGCTGGCCGTCGGTGTTATAGCCGGCCGTGGGACGCAGGTCGGGAATCAGTCCGCGCCAGTACCGGTTGAAGCAGATCATGAGCAATTCGCGGATGTACTTGCTGAAGATGCTCGCCAGGGCGACGGGCATTTGGCACGCCTCGCCGTCCACCACGAAGCGGATCGTCCAGGGAATACCCGACCGGGTGATCCGGTAGCCGCTGTGCTCGGGCGATTCTTCGAGGACCGTGAACTCGGCCTCGGGCCAGGCGTTCATGAGCGGCTTGAGATACGCCATGCGTCCGCCATGACGATCGGCCCAGATCCAAAGCGGCCGCGAACCCACGCGTTCGGCGATGCGGTGGATGAGCCGCATATTCTGCTGAAACAGCACGACGGCCTTGTTGTGCGTGGCCGAGACAAGTTGGTTGTAATCGCCCTCGCAGAGCACTTCGACCCACGCACCGCGAAAACGGACTCCGTTTTTCGCCAGGTCGGCGGCCAGTGAGTTGCACTGGACGGCCACGTCGTCGGCTGAACACTCGACCGGCAGGGGCAACTCGGCCTGATGGTACCAGGGATACCGGCTGAGCCGATCGACGACGTGGGGGCAGACGATCTTCAGGAGCGAGATCAGGCTGGCCGGATGGCGATCGGCCTGAGCGAGAAACGTGAAGACGGCCCGCTCGAGCAGCGCAACTCCGTACTGCGTGTCCACCCGCGCGTGCAACACTTTGCTGTCGCACACCGCCAGGCGCGGATTTTTCTTGGCCGGCTTCTTGATCACGCTGCGGCGCAGGCACTTCCAGAGGTCGGGGCCGAGCGTCTCGTCCTTGCACGTTTCGAGCAGTTCAGCCGGCACGTCGAACGCGGTAGCCGACACGACCAGCGGGCCGAGCAATGGCCCATACCCCGCCTCGTCGATGCCGACGATGGTCACGGTGCCGTCGGAGTTGATGGGACACTCGCCGGTCATGGTCTCCACGTCCGAAGCCGGCGCGTCACACGCGACACGGCCCGACAGGTCGCGGGGCAGACGATCTGCCCCGCGAAGCTCCATTTTACCGCGAGATTTCCTTGCTTTCGCTCACGCGGTCGAAGTACATGCCCACGTTCCAGGCCGGGCCCATGTCGCCCACCGTTTTCTGGGCGGCGATGGCGGCGCGGTTGCCGAGATCCAGTCCGAACTTCACGCGGGTAGCCAGGTCCAACTTGTCGTTGATCGATCCGTCTCGCTGCAGACCGAGGTAGCCCGCGATCAGGCCCGCGCTGCACGAGTCGCCGGCTCCGGGGCGGTCGAGGATGACGTAGTCGAACACATCGCCGACGATGTACTGGCCGTCGGGCAGGAGAGCGGCACTGGTCCACACGCCGGTCTCGTTGGTGATGCGTTTGCGGATGGTGAGCACGTACAGCTCGCAGTTGTTGCTGTACTTGGCCTTGAGGGCTTCGAGCACCTGCTTGCTGCGGCTGACCAGCACGTCCATGGGCGACTCGTCGTCCACGCCGCAGTCAATCTTGAACACCGTGCGGGCGTCGGTTTCGGTGGTGATCAGCGCGGTGATCAAGCCGTTCCGGAGATAGCCGTCCAGGCACTTGAACGCGTCGGCAGGGCTCCACAGCTTCTTACGGAAGTTCACGTCAAAGAACACGGGCACGTTGTTCTTCTTCGCCCGCTCGAGTGCCAACTGCGTATTCTTCTCGCACTTGGCGTTGAGAGCCGGCGCGATGCCGCTGATGAACAAGGCCGAGGCGTTGTCGAGCGGCGCGAAGAGCGACTCATCCGGTTCGAGTTGCGTGATGGCCGAGCCCGCCCGGTCGTAATCGACGCGGGCGACGATGGGCCCGATGCCCTGCTCGAGGTAGTACACGCCGTTGCGAGCGTTCTTCATCCACCGCACGTGCGAGAGATCCACGCCGTACTTCATCATGTCGGCCACGAGCAGCCGCCCGCCCAGATCGTCGTTCAGGGCAGTGATGATCGCCCCGCGCAACTGCGGCGAGAACTGGGACACCTTGGCACAGACGTTGGCTTCGGAGCCGCCCGCGGAAATCTGGATGGTGTTCGAATCGCCGAACGCCTGCGAACCGATGGGCGACAGGCGAACCATTACTTCACCGAAACCAAAAACCGTCTTCATAAGTGTGTCCTTTGTCAGTGATCAGTCCCCTGTACAGTGGCCAGTTGTCCGTTGTCCGTTGTCAGTTGATGGATTCGTGGTCCTTTGTCCGTTGTGAGTTGCGGTTGATATGCGGTGTTTGCGGTTACGCACCTTTCGGCGCACAAACTGCAGGACAGTGACTACCGCATTTCCACCACTGACTCCAAGGACCAATGGCCCGACCCCTGGCCACTGACAACTGACCACGAACTACTCACGCACGCAGCTGCTCAAACTTCTTGTACGGCTCTTCCCATCGCCCGGTGTCGACGGGCTGATAGACGGCCACGTCGAACGACCGGCGAATGAGATCGCGGGCTTCCCAGATATCCTTGAACACGCCGGTGGCCACGGCCTGCACCGCGATGTTACCGGCGGCGGTCGCCTCGATAGGACCGCACACGACCGTGCAGCCGGTAGCGTCGGCCGCCCACTGGCTCAGGTGCTTGTTCTGCGTGCCGCCGCCCACGATGTGAATCACTTCCGCCTTGCGGCCCGTGCACTCCTCAATGCGACGCAGCGTCTGACGATACGTCATGGCCAGACTCTCGAGGCACACGCGAACGAACTCGCCCGGCGTGCTCGGGGCCTGCTGACCGGTCTTCTGGCAGTACGCGACGATCCGCGAGGGCATGTCGCCGGGAGCCAGGAAGCTCGGATCGTCGGGATCGATCACGGCCACGAACGGCTTGGCCGCCCCCGCCATGTCCGCCAGTTGGGCATAGCTGTACTCCTGGCCCGCCCGCAGCCACGTCCGTCGGCACTCCTGCACGAGCCACAGGCCCATGATGTTCTTGAGGAAGCGATACGTCCCGTTGACGCCGCCTTCGTTGGTGAAGTTGTATTTGAACGACGCGTCGCTGATGATCGGGGCGGGCACTTCCATGCCCATGAGCGACCACGTGCCCGAGCTGATGAATGCCCAGCCTTTGTTGCGCTCAGCCGGAACCGCCGCGACGGCCGCGCCGGTGTCATGCTGGGCGGGGGCGATCAACGGCACGTTGCCGATGGCCAGTTCCTCGGCAATGTCCTTGCGGACCGGACCCAACACCGTGCCTGATGCGACGATCTCGGGGAAGATCTTTGTTGGCACGCCAAGCCGATTGATCAGATCGGTCGCCCACTGGTTGGTCTTGGGGTTGTACGCCTGCGTGGTGGTGGCGTTGCTGAACTCGATGCACTTGCGGCCCGTGAACCAGAAGTTGAACAGGTCGGGCATCATGAGCAGCGTCTCGGCGGTGTCGAGCAGGACCGAGCCGCCCAGCTTCATGGCCAACAGCTGGAAAATGGTGTTGAACTGCATGAACTGGATGCCGGTCTGGTCGAAGATCTCCCGCTTGGGGACGATCTCGAAGGCTCGCTCGAGGATGCCGTTAGTGCGGGCGTCGCGGTAGTGGTACGGGTTGCCCAGGAGCACGTCGCCGCGGCCGAGTAGGCCGAAATCCACGCCCCAGGTGTCGATACCGATGCCCTGGATGCCGCCCGGCTCGCGGCCGGCCAGAGCCACACCCTGCTTCATCTCCGCCCACAGGCGCAGCACATCCCAGTGCAGTTCATCGCCGGTGCGGACCGGACCGTTGGGAAAGCGGTTCAGCTCCTTCAGTTCGAACTTCGAGTCACCGATCGTGCCGAGCACGACACGGCCACTCTCTGCCCCCAAGTCGACCGCGGCAAAATTGGCAGGCTTACCCATGTCTGATCCTCTCTCCCGAACCGGCTCGTACCACGCCGGTGATCCGTCCTGAGATCCGCAGAACCCATCCGAAGACCGATCCAGAGCCTGTCCGAGCGGGTTCACGCCGAGCCATCAAAACCCGTAGAGTCCGTGAACCGGCCGTGCATGCCATCGTCCGAGCGGGTGACGACGACCGGGCTTGGCATCGGGCCACCAGAATAGCATGTGTGCCCGCCGGGACAAGGGGCCGGTCGGCCGCGCCGGACTACAATCCCCCGACTCAGGCGGGCAAGATGCCCGTCCCCCGGAACGCTCGTCCAATGGCCGCGGATCTTGGTGAGGTTCTCATGTCTCGAGACGGATCATCCTTGCCGGCTCGCCGTCGATTGGCCGGATCGATACTGGCCGGCGTGTTGGTCCTGGAGTCTGCCATGTCCATCGCATTCGGGCAGGCCGGTCGGGTGCGAGCCCCCGACTTCGGCGACGTAAAGTGGCTCAACACGGAACAACCACTGACGCTGGAGTCGCTGCGCGGGCAGGTGGTGCTGTTGGATTTCTGGACGTATTGCTGCATCAACTGTATGCACATTTTTCCGGACCTCAAGCACCTCGAAAGCAAGTACCGCGGCCAGCCCTTCGTCGTGATCGGTGTGCACTCGGGCAAGTTCAGCCAGGAGAAGGATCCGGAGAACATCCGGCAGGCCATCCTGCGACACAACATCGAGCATCCGGTGGCTGTGGACAGCGACTACAAGATCTGGAACGCCTATGCCGTGCGAGCGTGGCCGACGCTGGTGGTGATCGATCCCGAGGGCTACGTCGTGGGAGCGGTGGCCGGCGAGGGGCATCGCGAGACGATCGATCGCACCATCGGCAAGCTGCTGGCCGAGCACAAGCGCAAGGGCACGCTGGGCGAGCCGATGAAGTTCCGGATGGAACGGGAATCGTTCAAAGGCGGCGTCCTCGAGTTTCCCGGCAAGATATTGGCGGACCCGAAGAACAGCCGCCTCTTCATCAGCGACACCAACCATCATCGCGTGCTCATCACCGACCTGGAAGGCAACGTGACGGACACCATCGGAACCGGCCAGATCGGATTGATCGACGGTTCGTTCGATCAGGCTCGGTTTCATCAGCCGCAGGGTCTGGCCCTGTCCGCCGACGGCAAGACGCTCTGGGTGGCCGACACCGAGAACCACGCCCTGCGTGCGGTGAACCTCGAGAAGAAAACCGTGATGCGGATCGCCGGCACGGGTAAGCAGTCTTATAGCCGCAACGCCAACGGGCCGGGCAGGACGACACTGTTGAGCTCGCCATGGGACCTGGCCTTGGTGGGCGATCGGCTGTACATCGCCATCGCGGGCATGCACCAGATCTGGCTGTACGATCTGGCGTCGAAGAAGGTGGTGGATTACGCCGGCACCGGACACGAGGCCGGCATCGACGGCCCGCGAGCCAAGGCTGCATTCGCTCAACCTTCGGGCCTGGCCACCGACGGCAAGCGCCTATATGTGGCAGACGCGGAGATTTCGAGCATTCGCACCATCGACCTGGCGAGCAAGGACGGCGTGGTAACGACACTCGCCGGCAGTGCCGGATTGTTCGACTTCGGCAACCAGGACGGCCCAGGGCGTCAGGCTCGCTTTCAACATCCGTTGGGCGTGGCGCTGCATGGCCGCACGCTTTTTGTCGCCGACACGTTCAACCACTTGATCCGCGCGATCGATCTCGACACGGGCCAGGTCTCGACCTGGCTGGGCACCGGTCGGCCCGAGAAAGGCACGGTTGAGGCCATCGGCTTGTTCGAGCCGGGCGGAATCTCCGTCGGCGGCGACACACTGTACATCGCCGACACGAACAACCATCGCGTGCTTGCGGTGGGCATTCCCTCCAAGAAGGTCCGCGTCCTGGAGATCAGCGGCGCGCCGAATGTCGAATGACGAAATCCGAATGACGAAAAAGCACGCACGAGGAATGACGATTGATGCATCCTGCTCCGTAAATCCGCGCCAATCTGAGCGAATCTGCGGACAACTCTTTTCTCTGTTACCCCTGTCTGCTCCTGTTGGCATTGCACGCGTTCGTGCGTTCAGTCGCGTGTGGGTGCTCGCGTTCTAATCGTTGAAGAGGTTCGGCGGGACGGGTTTGCCCAGCGTGCCCTCACGACCGAGGCGGGCGTTGACGAGTGCGTGGTAATCCTGGAGGGCGGCTTCCCAGAAGGGACGGACGGGCTGGTTGGCCAGCTTCAATGCGGCGATAGCGCTGCGGGCGGCGAAGGCGGCGTCGGCGGCGGTGTCGGCCACGCACATGGCGGCAGCACTGGCGGCGGCTGCGGCGGCGGCTCGCGTGGCCTCGACGGCCGCCTCCGAAGCTTGCGCACCATCCTCCACGTAGGCGGCTTTCAGCGACGCCACCCGCAGGTTGCGAATCCTGGACAACGCACGCGTGACTGAGTGCGGCGACTCGGGCGCGTCGGCCTCGCGGAAAAGAGCCTCGGCCATCGCCAAGGCGCGCTCGACCCGCGGGTCGGGATCGCGAAGATGCTGAACACGCCGGGCGCAACGACAGGCCCAGCAAACGATCGCCCGCTGCGGCAATACCAACAATTGCTTCTTGACCGCCCCCACGTCCACCCGCCAACCGTGCTCGTACGTGACCGGCGTATCGTCAGCCTTGGGGCCAGGATGGGCGTACCCCACCAGCACGCGTACGAGTTCGTCCGCGCTGGGGTATCGGTCTTCCGGGTGTTTGGCCAGGCAGCGGAACACGATCGAGGCCAGTTCGGCGGGAATCTCCGGCCGGAGCAGCCGCGGATCGGGGATCGGCTCGGATATGTGTTTGAGCATCATGGCGAACGGACTGGACTCCTCCACCTCGAAGGGCAGCCGGCCCGTCAGCAGCTCGTAGAGACTCACACCCAGCGCATATATGTCACTCGCAGGCGTCACTCGCTCGCCGCGACACTGCTCGGGGCTCATGTAGCCCGGCGTGCCGATTTGCTGGCCCACGCCGGTAAGCCAGGTCGTGCCCTCGACCACCATGATGGTTCCGAAGTCCGCCACCTTGACGCTACCCGCCTCGTCGAGCAGGAGATTGGAGGGCTTGATGTCGCGGTGCACGACGCCCACGGCATGCGCGGCCGCACACCCCGCCGCCGCCTGGCGGATGAACTCCACCGCGTGGTCGATGGGCACAGGCTGCCGGCTGGCTCGCCACGCCACGAACTTGTCGCGAAGGCTGCCCCCCGAGACGTACTCCATCACGATGGCCCGGCTCGGGCCGTGGGGGGGAAAGTCGAGGATGCGCACGACGTGCTCGTGCTGGATGCGAGCCATGCTACGGGCTTCCCGCTCGAAGCGGGTGCTCATGTTGCGATCGGCGCGATACTGAGGCTTGAGCGTCTTGAGAGCTACCTTCTGGTCGGTTGCGGTGTCCAGCGCGAGATAGACGCGAGCCATGCCGCCTTCGCCGAGGAGCCTTTTCACGAGATATCGATCGATCTGCTGGCCGACGAGTTCATCCGCCGGGTCGATGGAAACCGCGTCCGGCACGGCTCGTCGATCAAAGACCACACGCAAATCTTCGATCAGCCGCTCGGTGGATCCCGAGTCGCCGGTCCGTGCCGTATTAGTGCCCCCCACCCCATCCGCGCAGGCGGCATCGGCGGGCACGACTGTCCCGTCGGACTCACCGCTCTCGGGCAGAGGCAACGTTTCGTCGTTCATTTCTGAAGTGCCGGCCGAGGCTGTGCGGATTCCCCTCGCGCAGAACTCTCAGTACCGTCCCCGGTACTGATCCGCCGGGTATTTCAACGCGTTCTTGGCCATTTTGGCCCGCAGCGTCGAGGTGATGTCGATGCCGGCCGCGTTGGCGAAGCTCAACGCGAACGCGAGAATGTCCGCCAGTTCCTCGGCAATCGCGTGCCGGGCGGTCGCATCCTTCACCAGGTCGCGCGACTCTTCGTTCCTGGCCCAGCGGAAATGCTCCATCAGCTCGGCCGCCTCGGTGGCGATCGCCATCGAGAGGTTCTTGGGGTCGTGGAACTGCTCCCAGTCGCGCTCGCGGATGAACGCGGCAATTTCGCGGCGAAGCTCATCAACCGTGGTGTTCCGATCGTCGGACAAACGTGGTTCGCTCCCGCGGGCCGGCCGGTCTCAATGAAGCCATGTTCGGCCCTTCAGCGCCCGGCCTCGAATTACATGCTACACCCGGTCTTGCCGCCGGATTGCCCGCTCAATCCACAATGGTCGTGATCGAAGCCCCGGGCACCAGGAATTTGTATAGGGCGGCGATGTCGTCGGCGGCCAGGCGCACGCAGCCCAGGCTCACGTCCTGACCGATGGTCTCGGGCTCGACCGTTCCGTGGATTCCGAATCCCACCTTGCCCACCGCGTCGCCCTCAATGCCTTCCAGGCCGATCCAGAACTCGCCGATGGGATTCTTGGGATCGTCGGCATGCCATCGTTTGCCTTGGGGATCGACCCAGTCGGGATTCTCCAACTGGTTGATCACCTTCCACGTGCCGGTCGGCGTGCTGCCGTCCATGCCCAGCGCGACCCTGTAGGTCCGCACGTAGACATCCTGCAGGTAAACGTGGAGTTTGTGCTGGCTCTTGACCACCGACGCGTGGAACGGGCCGTGAATCACCTTCAGCGTGCTGCCCGCCCGGATCAGGTTCTTGTTGGTGATGCCGTTGATCTCGGCAAGCAGGTTCTCGGAAATCTTGTACCGCCGGGCGATCCGGGCCAGGCTCTCGCCCGACTTGATCGTGTGACGCTCGGTCAACGGATCATCTTTGAGGACCGAACGGGAAAAAATGGTCTGCTGAGCCAGATCGGCCAGGGCCTCGCGAACGCGTTTTTCGTCGGCGGGCGACAGGCCGCTATGCAGCGCGTTGTTCAGATACGTGCGGGCGGCCACGAGTTCCTTGCGATCCAGGGCGGCAAAGCCCGCCTCGAGTTCCTTCTCACCCTCCCGGGCCGACAACCTGGGCGTACCGGGCTGCGTAGCCGGCGGCGTAGGTACACCCCTCGCGACCTTGGGCTTGCTGGCCACACTGGGGATCTCGGTCAGGGCAGGCTCCTTCCGGCCGCCGTCGGCCTCGCCGGCCGCCTCGACCTTCTCGAGCTCGGCCTGAACCTTGCCCTCCGCAGGCGCGGCGGACGCCGGCAGCAGAGGTCGCAGCCCCGGCTCTCGGGTCGACGTGCTCTGTTGCGGGTGAGCCACCCGGCCGGTCAGTTCCGTGGGCTCCGAAGAGAAGATCCAGCGGATGCCCAGGCCCGCCACAACCAGGCAAGCGGCAACGGTTGTCAGGCCCAGGAGAAACCTCCGTGTTTGGCGATGCATTCTCCGGCGAGGCATAGCTGCTCCTTGTCGCTGGACGGGGATAACCGGTCGAGCCCTCAAGATACCGCGCATGCCAGGACTTGCAAGCGGAGCGGCAATGTAAAAAACAGCGGGCTGACAATGCGAATTTCATGCAAGTCAGGACTTTGTCACAGCTGTGGAGAACCTGTGAATTTCGGTTGATAAACATCGTTGTGCCGGCATCTGCGCGGGCCGAATTCCTGTGTGCGAAGCCCCACGGAAAGCGATGCCGGAAAGAGCGAAGATGAGGTCGTGAGCCGAAGAGGTAGATTATTATCGGGCCGAGCGGAAACGGCGATCCGAGCGTGAAAGCGGGAGTGGCGGGTTGGCCAGCCGCGCGGGAATCGTGCGTGGGCGGTGTGAATTCTACTTGGACGCCTGGCTCTCGCCGGCCGGCGGGCCGAACCGGTACACCGCGGAATCGGTCACCAGCATTTGAATTTTCATATCGTGTTCGGTGGTGGGCACCGAATCGAGCACCTGGTTCTGCAGGGCCAGGCCGCACGCGATGCCCGCCCAGTCGCGGTGAGCGAGGAAGCGGTCGTAGAAGCCGCGGCCCCGTCCCAGCCGGTTGCCTTGCAGATCGAAGCCCAGTCCCGGCACGATCACCATATCAATGTTGGCCAGGGGGATGGGGACGCCGTCCGCCGGCTCGCGGATACCGAGCACCGATTCGCTCAAATCGTCGGACAGCGAATCGATCTGGATGGGCAGCATTCGCCGCTGCTCCCAACTGACCTTGGGGGCCAGGACTCGCTTGCGGTCGCGCCACGCCTGCAAGACAAGCGACGTGGTATCCACTTCCGTCGGGAGCGACAGGAAGACCATGATGATTTCGGACCGGGCGTATTCGGGCGTTTGGGCCAGGCGGGAACAGGCCTGAATGGAGCGTTCGTGGAGTTCGGCCGGCGAAATGGCCGCCATCTCCGCTCGGAGCTTTTGACGTATCTCTTTCTTGATCACGATGGCTCCGCTGCTCCTGTGTCGGAATCGGCGGACGGCGTCTCCTTCGGCACGGCACCCGGCTGACGACGAATTCTACCCAGGTATTCCCGGATCGCCGACTCGTGCCCGCGGTCGGTCGGCTTGTAGTATATTTTATCGACCCCCAGATATTCCTGCTCCACAAAACCACCTTCGTAGTCGTGAGCGTACTTGTAGCCCTCCCCATGCTCCAGACGGGCGGCCCCGCGGTAGTGAGCGTCGCGCAAGTGCTTGGGAACGGGGATGGTTCGGCCTTCACGAATGTCTTTTGCGGCGGTCCATACGGCCATCGCCGAGGCGTTGGATTTCGGAGCGGTGGCGATGTAGGTCACGGCCTGGCTCAAGGGCAGTTGGCATTCGGGCATGCCGACCAGGAGCGTGACTTGGGCGGCCGCGTTGGCTAACACCAACGCCATGGGGTCGGCGTTACCCACGTCCTCCGCGGCACAGATGGCCACCCGTCGGGCGATAAACCGGGGATCCTCGCCGGCCTCCAGCATGCGAGCCAGCCAGTACACCGCCGCGTCGGGATCGCTGCCCCGCATGCTCTTGATGAGGGCGCTGGCGGCATCATAGTGGGCGTCGCCGGTCGCATCGTACTGGATGGCCTTGCGCTGAATGGATTCCTCAGCAACCTGAAGATCGATCCGCACGGGTCCGCCGGGTTTGGCAGCCGAATCTTGCCCCAATTGAGAGAGCACTGCCACTTCCAGCGCCAGCAGTGCCCGGCGGGCATCGCCGTCGCAAGTCACCGCCAGATGCTGGCGGGCTTCCGGCGTCAATTCGACGGAATACCGCCCCATGCCCCGCTCGACGTCGCTCGCTGCCCGATCCAGCAGGATCGCGATATCCTCCACCGTCAACGGCTCGAACTGGAAAATCTGGCTGCGCGAGATCAGTGGCGAGTTCACACTGAAGAAGGGATTCTCCGTCGTGGCTCCGATGAGCAACAGCAGACCATTCTCCACGTCGCCGAGCAGCACGTCTTGCTGTGCTCGGTTGAACCGGTGAATCTCGTCGAGAAACAACACGGTTCGCCTGCCGTTGTCCGTGAGCCGGTCTTTGGCCCGGGCGATGACTTCGCGAATCTCCTTGACGCCCACGGCGGCGGCGTTCATCTCCTCGAACACGGCCTGCGTCTGGTTAGCGATGATGTGGGCAAGCGTCGTCTTGCCGGTGCCGGGCGGCCCGTAAAAGATGGCGCTGGTCAGCCGGTCGGCGGCCAGCATCCGGCGAAGCAGCTTGCCCGGCCCGAGAAAATGCTGCTGGCCCACGAACTCGTCCAGTGTGCGGGGCCGCATGCGCACGGGCAGCGGTTGCACACGATCGAGTGCTGCCTTTCGTTGATGGCTGAACAGATCCACAGCGCCGCCCTTGTCCTGTCAACGGAGTCTCGCTCTGCCCTGTCGAAGCCAGGCTCTCCTCGGACAGATTTTAGCGGATTCAGGCCTGCAAAGCGTGGGCACGTTCCGGATTGGTCTTGGCGAGCACGGCAGCGTAGACCCGGGTGGCCCCCGCTTGCTTGAGCACCCGGGCGACCTCCTGCAACGTCGCGCCGGTGGTCGAGACATCGTCCACCATGCAGAAGATGCCTCCGGCGGGCCGAGCCCCGCGGGCCAGCCGGAACACGCCGTGCACGTTCTGGCGCCGCTCGTCGGCCGTGAGGCCCACCTGCCGCCGCCGCTTGCCTTTCTCGTACAGCAACGGCAGCACGGGCAGTTTCAGTTCGCGGCCGAGCTCCTGAGCCAGCGCTCGCGGCGGACTGAATCGGTACGCCAGTCGGCTACGCCAGGATAATGGCACGGGAACGATGGCTTCCACTTCGCATGCCCACGACCGGGTGCCCACGGCAACGGCCAGGAACCGCCCCAGCGGACGATCGAGCTGCTGACAGCGACCGAACTTGAACTTGCAGATCAACTGCCGGAGAAGCCCGTCGTACTCGCCGACGCGACAGAAGCCGTCAAACGCGATACGATGTTCGACACATCGAGGACAACCGTCGGCTGCTCCGGCAGGCTCGTCGGTCGTCAAACCGCAACGGGGACAATAGAATTGCTGGCTTGCGCGGCCCATGGCCAGGGCACATTCCGTGCACCAGGGGCCCTCGGCGGTGGTCAGCCAGGCTCCGCAGGCGCAGCATCCGCCGGGCAGCACCAGGTCGGCCAGCAGGCACGGCACTCGGGTCAGCCATCGCATGGGTTCATTCTGACCGGCTGACGGACCAGCGCCAAGTTGGCGAGAACGCGAATGCTTGCCGAAGGAGGTAACTCGGCTCGCTGGATGGGTGAATCCTGGATGCATTTTCCGTCGGTCCGTTTCTTTTTTGGATTATAATGTAGAGTCATCATCTCCTGATGCAATGAGGCTGCGTCATGTCTCGCGATGTCGGGGTGAGCTAATGAGTCTGGACGCCACCATTCAACGAGCCCGCTCGGCCCGAGAGCCATTGATCCGATCGGAGCAGAGCAACGCGTGGAGGTTGTTCCACGGTGGCTCGGACGGCGTGGAAGGTCTCTTCATCGAACAGTGGGCGGACGTGCTGGTCGCCCAGTTTCATCCCAACCACGTCCACGTCCGCGAAGACGAGACCCGAGGAGCCCTGGAGCATCTGCGGCAGTCCGTGAACGCGCGAGCCGTCTACCGCAAGATCTTCCCCCCCGATCGGGCCCAGGTGTCGCCGGAAATCGGAGCCATGCACTTGAGCCCGCAGCCGTGGTTGGGCACGCCGGTCGAGGCCGAAATTCCGATCGTGGAGAACAGCCTGAAATTCCTGATCCGGCCGTACGACGGGTTCTCCGTGGGGTTGTTTCTCGAGAACCGGGACAACCGTCGGCGGGTGCGAAACATGGCCGCGGGCCGTCGCGTGCTGAACGCGTTCTGCTACACCTGCGGCTTTTCCGTGGCCGCCGCCGCGGGCGGAGCTACCAGCGTGTACAGCGTGGACCTGTCTCGCAAATACCTCGAGTGGGGCAAACGCAACTTCGAAGCCAACCGTATCTCCACCCAAGGACATTGGTTCTTCTGCTCGGATGTCCTCGATTACTACGCCCGGGCCAAGCGGCAGGGCCGGCGCTTCGACCTGATCATTCTCGATCCCCCCACGTTCGCGCGGATGCGGCGGCCCCGGCGCACGTTCGTGCTCGAGGAGGACCTGGGCCCGCTGTTGGCCGGTGCCGTCGAACTGCTCGACCCCGGTGGCATCCTGCTGCTGGCCACGAACTGCCGGCAGCTCGCTCTTGCTAGGATGGAACAGGAAATTCGCAAGGCCGCGGGCAACCGCGAGTGCACCGTTCTCGAACGACCCGCCCTGCCGCCGGACTTTCCGGGTGACCCGGATTTTGCCAAGAGCATCATCGTGCGACTGAACTGACGGTGCTCGCTTCGGCGGATCGCGATCGCTTCGGGCACATATTAGTCACTTATGATCACGTGACGTCCAGCGGGTGCTCCCAGCGGGCGCGGCGGAACGTGTACGGGCCTTCAATGCCGAGGTTGAGAGCTGCCATCACCTGTTCGCGCTCTTCCAGCGTGTCGCGAAGCTGGCGGGCCAGATCCTCGAACGGCACGGCCCCACGCCCCCGCATGACCAGCCCACTTCGCTGCTGGGTCAGGAGCTCTTCCGGCGAGATCGAACAACGGATGTCCACCTCGCCCGACCATTCGCCGCACGTGCTCACCGGCGTGATGATCGAAACGATCCATCGCTCGTCGCGGGCGTTGGGTTTGCTGGCCCCGATCAGGATGAGCCGATCCCCGTGGCCGGGTCGCAAATACATGCGCGCGGTGGTCACTTTGAGGCCGACCTCGCGAACGATATGAACCAGGCGACGTTTGATGTCTTCCGCGGGTTCGCGTCCTGCTCTGGACAACTCGCCCCTCCCTTGCGGCTTGTGGCACACGAATCGGGTTACCCATCGGGCCGGCAGGAACCGCCCGACGCTTGGTTACGACATTGCCTCTTCCATGGCGGTGAACCTGACTCCGCTGTCGAGTCTTCGCACCGGTCCGACCGCGCCGAAAAGGGCCTGTTGCGCTGATCGGCCGCACATTATGCCGCGACGCATCGGGTTTGTGAATAGGGTGGATCACGGAAAGGAAGAATGATCAACCCGAGGTCCGATAAAGAAGCAGCGACTTGATTTCGTCGTTTGGCAAAGCAACGCAAGCTCACACAGACTTGAGATATGCGGTCGTTTGTGACAAGCCATCGAGCGGACTACACTCGTCGAGCCAATACAAAGAGGACCAGGTGCCATGCACGAGACCGATTTGAAAGCCAGGCTCGAGTTAGCTGTTGCGGCCGCGCGCTCCGCCGGCCGTATCGCCGCCGACTACTTTGCCCATCTGAAGTTCGACGTGGAGACCAAGCGTGATGGAACACCGGTTACCATCGCGGATCGCCAGACCGAGGAGGATCTGCGCAGACAGATCGAGCAGGGCTTTCCAGACGATGCCATCCAGGGAGAAGAGTTCCCCAGCCGGCCCGGGCGATCAGGATGGCAATGGATCCTGGATCCCATCGACGGCACCAAATCCTTCATCCACGGCGTGCCGTTGTTCGGCACGCTGGTGGGCATCGAATTCGAAGGCGAACCCGTCGTGGGTGTGATCGAGTTGCCCGCGCTCAACGAACGCGTCTATGCCGCACGGGGTCAGGGTGCCTGGCACGTCAAGGGCGATCAGGCTCCACAACCCGCCCGCGTCTCCGCGGTCACGTCACTATCGGAGAGTCTCTTCTGCTGCGGCTCGGTCACCACGTTCGTGACCGAGCATCGGCTGGAAGCGTTCGAGAAGTTACGTGCCGCCAGCAAGCTCTCCCGCGGCTGGGGCGACTGCTACGGCTACGTGCTGGTGGCCACCGGCCGAGCCGAGGTCATGGTCGATCCCGTGCTCAACGTCTGGGACATGGCCGCCTTGCTGCCCATCCTGACCGAAGCCGGCGGCACGTTCAGCGACTGGCAGGGCACGCCCACCATCCACGGCAGGGATGGAATCGGAACCAACGGTCACGTGCTTTCCGAAGTGCTGGCCATCACCCGAGGCCGGTAACGCGAGCGTCAGGGACGCCGAATGCGGAGCGTTTCCCCTTGGAGCCGCAGCGTCTCGGCCATGAGCACGGGCTCGCCGTCAACGCTAACCGTGTAGGCCAGGATAGCCACGCGATCGTTCGGCTGGATCTCCTCGTGGGGTAGCTCGCGGACGGGGCCGAGATCCACCCGCACTCTGTTCCCGTCATCGAGCTCGACCATCGCCACGAGATGCCGGTCCGGCCGATTGATGGGCTGAAGAACGCGCGTGCCCTGGATGATCCCGTGATACCACTGGCTCTGCGGCACCGCCGTGTGGTCGACAGACTCCCCGACACGCACGCGTGACGCGATCAACACCGATCGACCGTCGACGATTCTCGGCCGGCCGGCGGCGGTGATCCGGTCGCCCAGCCTCAAGTCGAGTTTCCTCGCCTCATCGCGCGGACCGAGGAACACGCGCCGAGCCAACCCATCATCGGTCTCGACCATGGCCACCACGCCTGGTTCGGCCACGCGGGACAGCTTGACCAGCCGGAGTTCCCGAACCTGCCCGGTCACTTCGTGAGTTGCCGGGGGCGTCCTCGGCTCATTGGTCTCTTCCGGCCCGACGAAGCCCAACACGTCCGAAGGCGGCGCGACCCGGCCCACATCCAGCCGGGCAGTCGGAACTTGGTCCTGGCGGTTGTACAGTGTGTAATCGTCACGCAGGTTGTATTCGCGCAGCGTGTAGATGCCGTCCGCGTAGCTGTCGCCGTACCAGCGACTCTCATGACGCGGCAAGACTTCACGATAGCGGTACACGTGTGTCACGATACGAGGGCTCGGGACAATCGATTCCGTTTGTACGCTCGGCGCGGGAGTCGCCGGAGCCGTCTCGCCGCGAAAACGATAGACCGGAGCAGGCTCCGGGGCGCGGGCCCGCTCGCGGATGATCACGCGCGGAGGATGGCTTGCCTCCTTGCCTTCGATCTCGAGCTTGTAACCCTGATCGGTGACGTTGTACTGTACCTCCACGTCTTCAGCTGCGATCGGCCCCGTCCCCAAAACCAGAACGGCGCCGGCTGCCACAATCCACGACCTGAGGAAAACGACAGATTTCATAACATCCCCCGCTGAATGGGCTGTGATCAGCTATGAGCTCTGAGCTGTGAGCTATGAGCCGACCGGTCCGGCTGAGAGCTGAGAGCTGACAGCTACTAGATCGTTTGCCCGATCACGGCGAATGACAAATCGAAAACGCTGATCCCGGCATTCGGGGGATTGCCCGTTTTGCGAAAGGGGATTCCGATGGCATTGTGGTGCAAGACTTGCTGCGTGCTGGAACTGTGGTGCAGGCATCCTGCCTGCACTGTGCACGCTGGAAGCGTGCACCACAAGAAAAGACCGTCACCTGCGAATTCCGAAGGGGCCGCCGTTTTGATCGAATGGACTGCGGTTGTAAACATAACCGCGCATGTCGTCGCCGGTATCGCGATCCCAGCTGCGACCGTACCAGTCCGTGCCGCGCCGCGTGTTGTCCTGGCGATTGCGATACCAGTCGCTGTATGCATCCGTGTGGCGCCGGGTGTCGTACCGCCAGTCGCGCTGCGCGGTACCGCGCCAGGTGTCGTCGGATCGGTAACCATACACGCCGCGCACGTCCGGCTGTCGATAAGCTCCGCCGTACTGACCGCGACCGACCTGCCGATCGCCGTACATCTGCGAGTACCGGCGTTCACTGTAGTAGCCATAACCGTCGGCCGGCGCAGCGTAGCGGCCAGTGACGCCCTGCCTGTATGCTCCCGTGCCGTACTGCCCGGTTCCATACGTGCCCGTACCTGACCGACCCGTGTCGTAGCCGTATATCCCGCTTTGGCTACGGTACGGCGTGCTTGGGCCAAACTGACCGGCGGTGCCAGGTACGTCCGTGCTGTAGCCTCGGCCGCCACTGTATGAGCCGACCGTGCCCGAACCCAGCGAGCTATCGCCAAAGCGGTATGCGAAATTGCGCGTTCCAATCCCGCGTTGGCCGATCGCACCGGTCCCCTGCTGACCTACGCCGGCTCCACCCGGACTGATCGCCCCGGCCCCGGCTTGGCCGGTCTGGCCCATACCGAGCTGGCCAGCCACACCCGGTTGCTGACGCGCGGCCTCCACGCCCGAGTCGGTCATGGCATCATTGCGGAACGTCCGGTTACCCATACGAGCGGCATCGTCGCGACTCGCCGCGTTGGCCCCGGCGCCCTCATTGATCCGCCCGGTGGTGCCGCGCTGCTGGCGGGCGGTACCGCGGTCGCCATACCCGCCGGCCCCCTGGGCGGACTGGCCCGCTCCTTCACCACCCGGCGTCGTCAACCACGGTTCGACTCGCAGCGTCCTGCCCGACTCCAGGTTCCCGGTGCTGCTGATACTCCGGCCCTTATGCCAACGGCTGTTCGAGAGGCCCCGCATCTGGTCCGACCGGCTCAATCCCGAACCCCTCTGGCTGTTGGCCCCGCGGTCGCTTCCGGACCGGCTCTGAGCCCACACCTGTACCCCGGCCAGCGACAGCGCGGCCGCGACGACCACGCTGATGACGTTTATCTGTTGATGAGATCTCATGTTCTGCTCCCAGCGCTTGAAGCTTTCGCGATGGCGATTCAACCGGGGACATCGAAAACCGGCTCATCGCCATTGAATCATCATTGCCGCCGGAAAGTGCGAGACCACGTGCAAAACCCCCATGTTGAGGGTGGGTGGGCCTGACGGCCCGGGGCTGGGGGCTGGAGTGGGGACTGGCGAGACGAGGGCGGCGTCTCGCCCGCCTTGATCGGAGGGTTTTCGTCCTGCAGCGACGAGAAAACACTGCGTGATGAGCGGGCAAACGCCTCCCGTGCCTTATTGTTGTCACGATGGGATTGAGGCGGGCAGGAGGCCCGCCCCCCGAAGGCACTAGCTCAGCGTCGCTCGCGGCCCAGCATTTCGTGCGTGTAGCGGAGGAGTTCTTCGGTCTTCTCCCAGCCGATGCACTCGTCGGTGACCGACACGCCGTACTTGAGTTTGCCAGGGTCATGCTCGAAAGGCTGGTTGCCCTCGAACAGGTTGCTCTCAATGAGCAGTCCGATGAGCGAAGGATTCCCGTTGAGCCGTTGATCGATCACGCTTTTGAGCACGATCTCCTGGTTCTGATACTTCTTGTTCGAGTTGGCGTGGCTGCAGTCCACCATCAGATACGGCGGCAGCCCGGCCTTGCGGAGGTCGGCCATGGCCTCGGCGACCTTCTCGGGCATGTAGTTCGGCCCGCTGCGGCCGCCCCGCAGAATCACGTGCCCCCACGGGTTGCCGCGGGTGCGGATGATGGCCGTGGCGCCATTCTCGTCGATACCCAGGAAACTGTGCGAGTGCCGGGCGGAACGCATGGCGTCGATGGCGTACTGCAGATTGCCTTCCGTGCCGTTCTTGTAACCGATGGGCATGGACAAGCCGCTGGCCATCTGGCGGTGCGTCTGCGACTCGATGGTCCGGGCGCCGATGGCCGACCACGTGATCAGGTCGGCGATATACTGCGGCGTGATGGGGTCGAGCATCTCAGTGCCCGCGGGAAGCCCCATGCCGTTGATGGCCAGCAGGAGCTTGCGAGCAATCCGCAGGCCGGCCTCCATCTCGAACGAATCGTTCAGATAGGGATCGTTGATCAGGCCCTTCCAGCCGATGGTCGTCCGGGGTTTTTCGAAGTACACCCGCATGACGATGAACAGCCGGTCCTGCAATTGGGAGCTGAGGCGGCTCAAACGATCGGCATATTCCAACGCGGCCTTCTCATCGTGGATACTGCACGGGCCGACGACCACCAGCATACGGCCGTCCACGCCGGTGATGATCCGCCGGACCGTCTCGCGACTCTCGATCACCGTGCGATGCACCGCGGGCGTCATCGGGAGTTCTTCCTTGACCAGCACGCGCGGCGGCACGAGCGAGATGGTCTCGGCCACGTTGATGTCGTGCGTGGGCTGCTGGGCCGACCAGCCCGCGCCCGTCCAGGACTCCTCAGCTTCCGCCGACATGCTTCCCCAGCCTCCAGATCTTCTTCTCTTCTTGACCTCAGCCATTTCTGCTTTCACCGTGTGTCAACACGGCCTCTTCTTCGGCGCGTCGGCGTGCGCCGCGTCGCAGCGTACTCTTCTCCGCCGCGTCGTCGCGTCGGCGCGTCGCCGTGTCATTGCTTCTTCCGCTCAGTGCTTGAAGTGCCGCATGCCGGTCACGATCACCGCCACGCCGGCCTCGTCGCACACGCGGAGGGTGTCCGCGTCCCGGTTGCTGCCGCCGGGATGAATGATGGCGGTGATGCCGGCCGCGATCAGCTTTTGCGGCCCGTCCTCCACCGGGAAGAACGCATCGCCGGCCGCCACCGCCCCGGCCAGTTTGTCGCCGTGACCGTTCTCGCGAGCCAACTGAATCGCCAGATCGCATGATTTCACACGGCTCATCTGGCCGGCCCCGTTGCCCAGGAGCATGCCGTCCTTCACGAGCGTGATCGCGTTGCTCTTGGTGTGCTTGCAGACCAGCCAGGCGAATCGCAGATCCGCCCTTTCGGATTCGGTAGGCTCTCTCTTGCTTACGACTTTCCACTGCTCCTCGTTCAATCCGGCCAGGTCGCGCGTCTGCACGAGCATGCCGCCGGTGATCTTCTTATAGTCCGTTTCACGCGGATCGGGCGGCGTGTCCATGGACCCCACCGCCAGCAGCCGGCAGGCCGCTCCCCACTTGCGTTTTTCGGTCGGCGTGGTGATGAGCTTGACCGCCTCCTCGTCAAAGCTCGGCGCGATCCAGACGTCCAGCTTGAAGAACGCCGCCCCTGCCGCCTTCCCCCAGCTAGCGTAGGAACCCATGACGGTTTCGGCCACCTCCCGCGTGACGGGGAAGTTCATGCACAGCACGCCCCCCGCCGCCGCGATGGGGTCGCCCAGATACGCCCGCCGGTACGTGTCCACCGGATCGTCGCCGATCGCCACGCCGCAGGCATTCGTATGCTTGATGAACGCCACCGCGTACTTGGACAGCTTGGCCCTCGACAACTCCTTGACCAGCGACAGTGCCGCGTCGCCATCGACGTAGTTGTTGAAGGACATGGCCACGGCGGGGTTTTCCACTCTGGCCTGGATCAACCCTGCGTCGTGATCCGCATCGTATGGCTCGAGGACGTCCCCGGACTGATGAGGATTCTCGCCGTACCGCAACCCGCCCCGGCTGGAAAACTTGAGAAGCTGCGTGCTCCGCGTGCCTTCCTGCCGATCCAGCCAGCTCATGACGAGACCGTCGTAGAAGCAGGTGGTCTGGAACACGGTTTTCGCAAAGGTTCGCCTCGTCCGGTCGGAGACCTTCCCCGCTCTCAGGTCGTTGAGCACGACGTCGTACTGCGAAGGCGTGCACACCACGAGCACGTGCTTGTGGTTCTTGGCCGCAGCGCGGAGCATGCAAGGTCCGCCGATGTCGATCATCTCGATGGCGTCCTCGAACGTGCAGTCAGGCTTCGCGATGGTCTGTTCGAAGGGGTACAGACTGACCACCACCATGTCGATGGGTTGGATGCCCTGCTCAGCCAGTTGCCGCATGTGCTCGGGCTTGTCGCGGTCGGCGAGAATGCCGGCATGGATCTTGGGGTGCAGTGTCTTGACCCGGCCGTCGAGCATCTCGGGAAAGCCCGTCACCTGCTCGACCATGGTCACCGGGATGCCGGCGTCTTTGAGATGCCGGGCCGTGCCGCCCGTGCTGAGAATCTCGATCCCGAACTCGTCCACGAGTGCTCGGGCGAATTCAACGATACCTGTCTTGTCATAGACTGCGATCAACGCGCGTTTAATCTTTCTGTCGCTCATGAGCACATGATACGACAGAAGCGACAACAGATAAATGATCCGCGGTCAGACGGGAGGAGTTGCCAACAACGGGCATGAGCGCATCGACTCGTCCAGCGGCAATCCCGAACGAACGCTTTGGGCTCACCGACAGATTCCGCTAAGCGGACGGCATTTTGGGGGACGGTCGTCTCGCCCGCCGCAGGGGCAGGCAAGATGCCTGGCTCCGAAAGCGTTCGAAAGCCGGCACTACCGCACGACGGGCCGCTTGGACCGCAGCGGGTCGTACGGCTCGGCGGGAGCGGCGGCCACCGGAGCGTCAGCTTCTGCCTCCGGCGTTTTCGGCTCATCCTTGACGGGGATCGCCGGCTCCGGCTCGGGCACGATGCCCGCGAGCTTCTCGCGCTTCTTGCGGGCGGACTCGCGCAGCCGGTCGATTTCCGTGGGCTCATCCGGCTCGGCCGGCAGTTCGCCCTTTATCTCCGGGACGAAGCTCGCCAGTTGCAGCGGAGCCGCCCCCGCAGGCCGGATGCAGCAGATCGAGCCCTGGTTGTCGGTCAGAAAGATGGCATCGTTCTGCAAGTTGGACAGGCCGCTGACAAAGCCGCCCGCACTACCCAGGGCTATCGGCCGGTCGGGATCGTCGCCGATCAGCGCCAGCGATCCGTCCGTCCGAAGCACCACGACCCCCTGGGGCCACTCTGACAGCACTTGAAGGCCCTGCGGGTCGAACCAAGCGCGGAACTCGCCGGGAGTCTTGGGAATGCGGTGCAGTCCGCCGCCCTCGGTCGCCTGATAGACGGCAGTCGCGCTCACCAGCGGACCACCGCTGGGCCGCTTGGCCAGCCGGTACTGCCAAACGATATCGCCGGCTTGACTGTCCTCGTCACGGCCCATGTCGATCACGTGGAGCGTCTGGTTGTCGGTGGTCAGGTACAGCACATCGCCGTCCATCGCCGGGGTCCCCGACGGGCGAGACCACAGGAGTTGCTTGAAGATGACGCGAGTCTCGACGCGATGCTCGTTCCGCAGGCCGGCGACGAGGCCGACGGTATCCACCGCCACCACGGCATTGATCGCGGGGGCGTAGAGAGGAGCCAGCGTAAAGCGGTCTTCAAATGCCGCCCGCCAAAAGACGTATCCGTCGCGCAGGCGATAGGCTGCCAGCCGGCCGTTGGCCTGGGCCACGAATACCCGGCCGGGTGCGACGGCAACCGGGCACACGGCCGGCTTGCTGAGCTTCATGGTCTCCAGCGTGACACCGGTCTTGGGATCGAGAAGGACAACGCGATCGAGCAGCGCGAAGACGATGGCGTGCTTCTCCCGCGTCCTGTACATCACGGGCGGCCAGAGCGTTTCCCCCTCGTCGGCGAGCTTGCGACTCCAGGCCACCTCGCCGGTGTCGGCCAGGACGCACAGGACCGAGTTGTCCGTACCCATGGCATAGATGCGCCCTTCCAGGAGGTGAAACGAGCGGAACGACATGGTCTGGCGGGCGGGCAGTTGGATCTGCCAGACCACCTCCGCATCCAGCCGGTCCGGCTCGGAAGGGCCGCGGCTCAGCGTGTCGGCGACGGCAACGCCGCCCACGATGAAAGATGCCAACACAACCGGGAGACCGAGCGTCGAGGATCGCGAACGGAAGAGCTCAAACATCCGAAGCTCCTGCAAGAGGTTGGGCTTGCGTGCGGTCGGAGGATAGTTCGTTCCGATGCCTGTGCGGGTCCGCCGCCCAGGACCGACATATCCGGGCCGCCTGTCAGCAGGCGGGACCGCGTCGGCGGCCGTGCCCCCGGTGTTCGTCGCCGCCGTGCGGGACGCGAACGGAGAGGCTCCCCTCATTCAACACCGGCCGGGGCCAATGGTCAAGTGGCGCCTTCCGCCGATCAGACTGGGTTTTGCACCAGCGCCCAACACGCAACGGCGTGGCGTGTGTCCCCGGCTTCACCGGTTGCCCGGAGCCCGATTCAGGGAAGACAGATCCTGTTGCAAACCTCGTCCGGCCCGGACTTGCAAACGGCCGATCCCCCGGTATAGTTTACCAGCGGCGCACCGTCTTTTATCGGTACGCCGCGAGCTCGGTCGCACCACGGGCGGCCGCAAGTTAGACTCCCAACAGCCGCTGCAGCGGCTGACAACGGCCCCGATGTCCGGACGCCACCTTGACCGACCCGAAATCGCAGGAGCCCGCAGTTGACCACCATAACCAAGGTATTCGTCATTCTGGTGTGCCTCTTCGCTTTGATCTTCACCCCGCTGGCCATCCAGTTTGCCGCTCGCAGTTACAACTGGAAGGCGACCTCCGAGAGCTTGCGCGACAAGCTCGAGACGGCCTACGCCAATGAGCGCAGCGCCTATGCGGTGGCCGCCTCGGAGATCGAGTACTACCAGGATCTGCTCCAGGCCGAACGCAACAGTCTGCAGGAAGCCCGCAAGCGGATCAGCGACCTCGAGCAGCAGTTGCAGAATGTGACGCAGGAGCGCAACCAGTATGCCGCCAGCCGCGACAACTGGGAGCGATCGGCCACGCTGCTGACCAATCAGTTGGCCGTCGAGTCGGAGCGGAATGACAAGCTCGCCCAGGCCCGCGAGGATGCCCTCGCCCGCGAGCGTGAACTCCGGACGCAGAACCTGCAGTTGGCCGACCGGGTGAAGGATCTCACGGCCGAGGTCGCCATTCTCGACCAGCAGAACCGTCAGCGGGTGCAGGAACTGGCCAGCTTCCGCGAGGAGAATCAGAAGCTGCGCGACGCGCTCAAGATGGGCCAGGGTGGTCAACTGACCGGCACGGCTACCCCCACCGCGTTGGCCGCCATGCCGGTGGCCGCCGGTCCGGTGACCGGTGAAGTGAGCGACGTGAGCGGGCCGCTGGCCACGCTGAACATCGGCTCGGCCTCAGGCCTGCGCCAGGGCATGATCCTGGTCGTGACCCGCGGCGGCAACTACATCTGCGATCTCGAGGTGACCTCCAACATCGGCCCCAACGAAGCGGTCGGGCGTATTATGTACGAGGAACCCGGCCGGCGCATCCGCGTGGGCGACAAGGTCCAGGACGCGACCTCGTTTGAGACCCGCCGCTGATTTCGGCCGCGCGTTTTTCGGATTGCTGGAGATCAGACCATGGCACAGGCAGGACCGAACGGCCCCCAAGTAGAGGCACACGACAGCCTGTACACCACCTTGCTCATTGTTTCGGCGGCGACTTTGCTGATCGGCATCATCATCATGATCAGCCGGTCCATCCAGTTCTTCGGTTCGATCTGGCCTTCCGGATCGGCCTCCTAGCGACGCTTGCCAGACCGGCAGGCAGTGCGAGCTCCGCCGGGTCTTCCGCCCGGCGGCCTTCGATCCGAGTCACCGCCGATATCCGCCCCCACCTGCCGGGCGTCCCACCGCAGGAGCCGATCGGCTCCCGTGGGGATGATCACCGTGAATTTCACAGGTCCCCAACGGATCGGCAGGCGGCGCCTCTCGCAAATGTGAGATCGGCTGGTACAATACGGCCCGGCCAAACCTGGTAACAAAGTCGTTCCGTCCGGTACGGCTGAAGGCCTCGGCCACAAAATCGGCATCGCCTTTGGCAGATGGAAGGGTTGTTCCGTGCTCAATTCGCTGCTTGGGCTTTTTAGCCTGGACATGGGCATAGACCTCGGTACCTGCAACACGCTGGTCTGCGTGAAGGGTCAGGGTATCGTGCTGAACGAGCCCTCCGTCGTGGCCGTCCGCAAGGGCACCAACATCGTGCTGGACAACGGAAACGCCGTGGGCCTCGTGGCCAAGGAGATGATCGGCAAGACGCCCGGCACGATCACGGCCGTCCGGCCCATGCAGGACGGAGTCATCGCCGATTTCGACATCACCGAGGCGATGCTGGGCTACTTCATCCGCAAGGTTCACGGCCGCCGTTCGTTCGTGATGCCCCGAGTCGTCATCGCCGTTCCTTCGGGCATCACTGCGGTCGAGAAGCGGGCGGTTTACAACTCCGCCGAGCGTGCCGGTGCCCGCCGGGTCTACCTGGTGCCCGAGCCGAAGGCGGCCGCCATCGGCGCGGGTCTGCCGGTGGCCGAGCCCCGCGCTTCCATGATCGTGGACATCGGCGGAGGAACGACCGAGATCGCCATTCTCTCGCTGGCCGACATCAGCACCTGCGAGTCCATTCGAGTAGCGGGCGACGACCTCGACGAGGCCATCGTCAACTACATGAAGCGCACGTACAACCTGATGATCGGCCCGCAGATGGCCGAGCGCATCAAGCTCGAGATCGGTTCGGCCGCCGAACTGGAGCAAGAACTGACCATGGAAGTCCGCGGCCGCGACATGATCAGCGGCCTGCCCCGCAAGACCGTTATCAGCAGCGAGGAGATTCGCGAGGCTCTCAAGGAGCCGGTAGGATTGATCGTTGAAGCGGTCGTGCGGGTGCTGGAGAAGGCCGAACCGGAACTGGCCGCCGACCTGGTCAACGAGGGTGTCTGCCTTGCGGGTGGCGGCGCACTGCTCCGTGGGCTGGACCGCGTGTTGAGCAAGACCGTGGGTTTGAACGTGCGGATCGCCGACGACCCGCTCACGTGCGTGGCCCGCGGCACGAGCATCTTCCTCGAGAACCTCAACACCTGGAAGGATACCATGGAGTCCGACGAGGACGACCTATAGGGGTCTGCGGCCCAGGGACTGGGGGCTGCGGGGCTGGCCCATAGCTCACAGCTCCAAGTCGATGGTTTATAGCTTATAGCTCACAGCTTAGAGCTTTTATGTACTACCGCCGTCTGCGAAAACCGTCGAAGCCCACCATCTTCGCCCTGCTCATGTTGGGCTCGGCCACGATGGCCCTGTTGCCGCGGGACTTCTTTGCCTCAGCCCGCAACATGACGCAACTCGTGGCATTCTCGGGCTATCCGGTCTCGCGAGCGGCCGACCGCATCTCCGACTCCGCCAAGGCGCTGGCGGCCGAGCCGGTGCCGGCTCACACCCATGCCGAGGTCGTGAAGGCTCGCCAGGCGGCTGAGAACCAGAACATCGTTCTTTCCGGCCAGTTACTCGAGTTGCAGAATCTGGTCCAGCAGTTGACTCGGTTTCGGAACGAGCGCCGCAATTTTCCGGCAGAAGGACGACTTATCCCCGCCCGCGTGGTTGGCTGGGACGCCGTTCCCGGCCGCGACTCCATGGTCCTGCTCAAGAGCCGCTCCAATGTCGACAAGGGTGACTGGGTCACTTCCCGCATCGCCGTGCAGGCCGGCAGCCAGGACGGCATCACCAATGACCTTCGAGTGCTGGCCCGCGAGACGCTGATCGGCTGGGTGGAACAGACAGCCCCTTACGTCTCGCGTGTGGCTCTGCTCAGCGACCGCTACTCCAAGGTGGCCTGGCGGGTAAACGTGGCCGCGATCAATCGCGGCAAGCCCCGAGCTGAGTTCGTGCTCGACGGCGATACGCCGGCCGACTTCGCCCTCGAGGGCATCGGCGACGGGCAAATGCGGATTTTGGATATCAACGCCCGGTTCATCGAGCAGGAGCTGATTCGCGTAGGCGACGTGGTCACCACCGACGGACACGACCCCAAGCTGCCACTACGAATGGTCATCGGCGACATCGTCGAAATCCACCAGGTCAAGAAGCAGCCTCTGCTCTATTACGCCATCGTCAAGCACCGCTGCGACCCCAAAGACCTGACCAACGTCTTCATCGTGGACGTGTCGCAATAACGAGTGGGCGTGTCGCAGCAGCGGACGGGTCGCGACATAGATAGAAACACTCAGACGCGACAAGTCCGCATCTTCGCTTCCGCGGTCACCCGCCACCTTGACGGCCGATAAACCCCTGCAAACCTCAAGCAATGTGAAGCACCGACCGATGACACTTAACGCCGGCCGTTTTGCTCTGCGCACTAACTGAGTAGCGGGTGTGTTGTTATGCCCATCATGTTGCACGTCGATGAACTCAAGCCCGGCCTGTGCCTCGCTCAGGCGATCTACCAGGGCGAGCAGCGACTGATCTGCGGCGGGCAAAAACTCGAGCAGTGGCACATCGACGCGCTGCGGCGACGCTTCCCCACGCTGGTCGTCCGTGTCCTCGACCCCATTCTCGACGGCATGGCGGAGTTCGAGGACGACACACAAAACGTGGAGGTGGCGACCACCATCACCAGCAGGATGAGCCGCCTCATGAGCAGCGTGCAGGCCAAGATCGGCGCCCGCACCTCGCTGGACGGCTCGGACCTGACCGGTCTGCAGGCGGCCATCAAAGAAGTCATGGACTATCTGGTCGCCCATCCCGTGACCGCTGCCGTTCTCATGCGCAGCGGCGGCACCACCGGCTACCTCCAGGAGCATGCGGCCAACGTCATGTACCTGAGCCTCCTGGTCGGCAACGCCATTCGCGATTACGTGTATCACGAGCGAGCCCGCACGACCCGTTCCCGCACGCTGGCGGTCCGTTACGGTCTGAACCTCACGCCGCTGGCCCTGGGCTGCCTGTTTCACGACCTGGGCATGCTCGAATTTGAGGATCTGCTGTACACGGACGCCCCGCTCACGCCGGAGCAATTCCAACGCATCCGGCAACACCCGCTGACCGGCGTCAATCTCCTGCCCAAGGAGACGGACGCGGTGGTCAAAACCGTGGTCCGCACGCACCATGAGAACATGAACGGCACGGGCTATCCCGCCGGTCTCGCTGGCGACAAGCTGCACGTGTTCAGCCGCATCATCCGGCTGGCCGACGCATACGACGCCGGCACGAGCGATCGGGTGTACCGCCAGGCCAAGACTCCCGCTCGCGTGCTCTGGGAACTGACGTGCGGTCCCAATCGCCATCTGTACGATCCGCTCATCGCCCGCATTCTCAGCGGCATGGTCCAGCCGTTCCCCATCGGGGCCAAGATCCGGCTGAACTGCGGTCGCTACGCGGTGGTGGTGCGTCACAATCGCCGGCATCCCTTCCGGCCCACGGTCATCATCGCGTTCGACGAAGAGGGCCGGCGGCTCAAGAAGAAGCAGCTCGAGCCCCCCTTCAGCCTGGTCGACCACGAGGAGGTGCGGCTCGTCGAGTTCGCGGGACAGGACCTGACGTTCCTCAACACCGGCCCGCAGCCGCCGCCTGCCCTGGGCGAGAGCCCGGCGTCATCGGACAGCGGTGTCTACGAAGCGTTGCACGCCATGACCGCCGAGACGACCGAAACCAACCTGTTTAGCATGGTCTATCCCTGACGAAGCGCTCAGTGCAGGTCGTCACAATGAAGTGCCGTCGTTCGGAACGACGGTCTCGCCGTTGATCTTGATCGCCTCGGCGGGCGGTAGGTCATTACTTCCGAGCCGGCCCCGCTCGACGTATCGACGCGCGTAAAACACCAGTGGGATGATCACCGCCAGGGGCAGGCTGACCGCTAATCCGCGTGTGAATGTCACCAACGCAGCGTCCACCATCATGGATGCAAGAACCGCGCTCCATGCGGCCGAGCGCAACGTCGCGTCGGCCGGCCGCACGATGGCTCGACCGATCGGGTAGCCGGCCACAGCAAGCACCAGACCGATCCACACGCCTGCGCTGGAATGCAGACCCGTAGTTGGGAAAAATACTCTCGCCGCAGCCAGGGCCAGGACGGCTATTCCGGCCACGATGGCTCCGGCCGCCGCCATGGTTCGGCGCAGTTGATCCGGTGGACGCTGTGCGAGTATCACGCCGCCTAGCGTGAAGATGCCGAGCACGCACAGGGCGAACACGCGAAACGGCCAGCCGATGGCAGCCGCGCCCGCGGAGGTCGCCGGCGGAACCAGCATCATGCCCATCAGCATGGCCAGACAGCGGGCGATCGCCGGGATGGCCTTGCCGGCCGGCGCCGCTTTCATGATGAACTCGTAAACGAGGATCGCCGCCACCAGCCCGAGCGCCAGCCCCATCTGCCGGCTGTCGAGCGACGCAAGCGTCAGGCCGGCGGCGAAAAGGACGACAGCCCCCAACAATGCGTGCCACCGCCCCACTGTGCCCATGACGATCGGTCGGTCGGGCTTCTCGACGCGGTCGAACTTGAAATCATGCCAGTCGTTGAGAGCAACCGCCCCGGCGTGCAGACAGAACACGCCGCACATCAGGCTGATCGCCGACGGCACCTGGCTCCAGCCGGCGCCCGCCAGCAGGGCACCGGTTAGCGGATCAGCCGTCACCGCGAGACTGTGCGGCAATCGGCACAGATCCAGCCAGGGATGCAGCCGGCCGAGTCCGCCGCGCACCTGCTCCCAATACCGAGAAACGCTCTGGATGCTCAAGTTCCTGCCCCGATCGGCCGCCGTTCCGGCAGCCCAGGCCATCCGATCCAAACCGCCCGCAGATACCAGTTTCCCGCACGAGGCCGGTTTTTGCAAAGGTCAAGAGAAGAGCATACGGCGGGTGCGAATACTCCCTGCCCGCTCCGCGAAGCGATCGCGCAGCAAAAAAGCCGGACCAAGCCGGCGGAGTGGGCGGTTCTGATTCGAACACACGGGCGACGTATAATGGGGCGTTCGCCGACACCAGCGCGAGCAAGGGCGGGCTGGAGCCTGCGACCAGGGTCGATCACCAGAACCAGCAGCAGGGCTCGTAAACCGGCACGTAGTAGACCGGCTCCGCAATCCAGTAGTTCCGGCGGAAACTGGGCCAGTTAAATTCGAATTCGTCGTCCTCACACTCGATGTCGGCACCGGGCAGGGCGAACAACGTCAGAACGAACAAGATCTTGAACAGATTGCGTCGTATCCAACTCATCGACGGTTCTCTCTCGGTAATGGGTGAAGCAACGCAGCCACAGTAACCTACCACACCAGACACCGGACCGGCAAGAAGGTTGGAGTCGGCTCCGCGGCGTCGTGCCTCGGCGGCGACGAAGTGCGAGTCTGCTCGCTTTTCGCTTTTATGGGGCGGCCGAATGGGGGTACAATGCCCGATTCCGGCCAATCCGGCGGTTGCCACGCCCAACCGACCGGAAGCCTGTGAAAATGGCGTACGCCCCGCTGGGACTGAGCTTATGAATTCGCCTCAGATTTGTATCCGCGGCGCCCGGGAACACAACCTGCGGGATGTGACGCTCGAATTGCCGCGCAACAAGCTCATCTGCCTGACCGGTGTCTCCGGCAGTGGCAAGAGCAGCCTGGCTTTCGACACGCTCTACGCCGAAGGCCAGCGCCGCTACATCGAGTCCCTCAGCGCCTACGCCCGCCAGTTCCTCGGCACGTTGGCCAAGCCCGACGTGGACCAGATCACGGGCTTGAGTCCGGCCGTCGCCATCCAGCAGAAGTCCACCGGCTGGAATCCCCGCAGCACCGTCGGCACGGTTACCGGGATTTACGATTTTCTGCGCGTTCTGTACGCCCGGGCGGGGCGCCAGCACTGTCCCCAATGCGGCGAGCTCATCACTGCCCAGACCTCCGAGTCCATTGTCGCCCGGATCCTCACGCTCCCTGCCGGCTCGCGCGTGCTCCTCTTGGCGCCGGTCGTTCGCGGCCAGAAAGGCGAGCACGTCGATCTGCTCGACGACCTGCGTCGGCGAGGCTTCGTGCGGGCCCGTATCGACGGGCAGGTCTGCCATCTCGAGCAGGCTCCCAAACTGGGCCGTCACAACCGCCACGATATCGAGGTGGTGATCGACCGGCTGACCATCGACGCGAGCGTGCGCAGCCGACTGACCGAGTCCGTGGAAGCCGCCCTCCAAGTCGGCGATGGAACCGTCGTTGTCGCAATTGTGGATGATGCGGCAGCGGGTACCGGCGCGACCACGCGAGACGCCTCCGAGTCGAATGGAGACACTGCGGCGAAAGGAGTCGGCACGGCCAAGTCCCGCCGCTCACGGGCGAATAAAGACATCGTGTTGTCGTCCAAGTACGCCTGCCCAGAGTGCGGCATCGGATTCGAGGCCCCTTCGCCACAGTTGTTCAGCTTCAACTCGCCCACCGGCATGTGCCTCGAGTGCGACGGCATCGGCTCGGTGCATGATTTCGACCCCGAACTGCTGATCCCCGATCCCAGCCTGCCGTTTTACGCCCCGTGCGTGGTGCCTATGCGGCATCGCCCGGGTCGATGGCGGCGGCACATCTACGAGGGCGTGGCCCGACACGTGGGGTTCGACATCAATCAGCCCTGGAACAAGCTCCCGCAGAAGGCACGCGACGCCCTGCTTTACGGGACGGGTGATGCTCACATCACGTTCGAGTGGCGACACTCGGGCGGCGTCTGGAAGCACGGCGACAAATTCGAGGGCGTCATCGCCGAGTTGAAGAGCAAGTATCGCCAGGCAACGGCGGGCTTCATACGGCGTTACTACGAAAAGTTCATGCGCCATCGCGTGTGCAGCGCATGCGGCGGCGCTCGGCTCAATCCGCAGGCTCGGGCTGTCCGCGTGGGCGGCAAGTCGCTGCACCAAGTGTGCAGCCTGTCCGTGCGACGGGCTTACGAGTTCTTCAACTCGCTGGAACTCACGCCCACCGAGGCCGTCATCGCCGCCGAGGTGCTCAAGGAGGTTCGAGCCCGCCTGGAGTTCCTGGTCAATGTGGGCCTCGACTATCTCACGCTCGATCGCACCGCCCCCACGCTCTCCGGCGGCGAGTCGCAGCGCATCCGATTGGCCGGCCAGATCGGCAGCGGCCTCGTCGGCGTGCTCTATGTACTCGACGAACCCAGCATCGGCCTGCATCCTCGCGACAACAAGCAGTTACTGGCGAGCCTGCGCCGCCTGCGCGACATGGGCAACACGGTAGTTGTCGTCGAGCATGACGAGGAGACCATGCGCGAAGCGGACATGATCGTAGACTTCGGCCCTGGGCCCGGTGTCCGTGGCGGCCACGTGGTCGCCGCCGGCACTATCCACGACATCGCGCAATCGGAACAGTCCGTGACCGGCGCCTACCTGAGTGGTCGGCGCGAGATCGAAATACCCAAGCAGCGCCGCCCGGTGGACGTCAAGACAAAACCGAAAGGCAAAAAACGCAGGAAATGAAGAACGATTTGATACGCGCCGTTTAGCAGGGTCGCACGCGATGTTTTCCCCGTCGCACGCGACGGAGCAAAACAAGAACGATTTCGATACAGTGGATAACCGTGGGTAAGCGCAAGACGAAGACCGGCGAATCTCTCCTCTGCAGCGATACGTTGCGATGGTTGACCGTGCGCGGGGCGCGACACAACAACCTCAAGAACATCGACGTGCACTTCCCGCTCGGGCGGTTCATCTGCGTGACCGGTGTGTCGGGCAGCGGCAAGAGCTCGCTGGTGATCGACATCGTGCGTGAGGAACTCGCGCGGCGGCTGAACGGCGCGGAAGAAGTCACCCCGGGGCTGCACGACGCCATCGAAGGGCTCGAGCACCTCGACAAGGTCATCGACATCGACCAGAAACCCATCGGCCGCACGCCGCGGAGCAATCCGGCGACGTACATCAAGGTCTTCGACGAGATTCGCAACCTCTACGCCGCCCTGCCCGACGCCAAGGTCCGCGGCTACAAGCCCGGGCGATTCAGCTTCAACGTGCCGGCCGGCCCGTCCGGCGGCGGCCGATGCGAGGCGTGCGAGGGCAACGGGGCCAACCGCATCGACATGGAGTTCCTGGCCGACATCTGGGTGCCCTGCCCGGTGTGCGGCGGTCATCGCTTCAACCACGAGACGCTGCAAATTCGGTTCCGCGGCAAGAACATCGCCGAAGTGCTCGAGATGGATGTACAGCAGGCGCTCGAGCATTTCGAGAACATCCCCAAAATCGCCGGCATGCTGCGGACGCTGCACGACGTGGGCCTGGACTATATCAAGCTGGGCCAGTCGTCCACGACGCTCTCGGGCGGCGAGGCACAGCGCATCAAGCTCGCCAAGGAACTGGTCCGCAAGAGCACCGGCCGCACACTCTACCTGCTGGACGAGCCGACCACCGGCCTGCACTTCGAAGACATCCGCAAGCTGCTCGAGGTACTGCACGGCTTCGTGGATGCCGGCAACACCGTCGTGGTGATCGAGCACAATCTCGACGTGATCAAGACGGCCGACTGGGTCATCGACCTGGGCCCCGAGGGCGGCGAAGCCGGCGGATACCTCGTGGCCGAAGGCACGCCCGAAGATGTCGCCCGCTGCGAAAAGTCGTACACGGGCCAGGCGTTGGCAGAGTTATTCGCCAACCCGCCGCGGGTCTCAGTCCGCACGGATCTGGCGGCCCGGCCGTCGAAAAAGACCGCGCGAGCCAAGGCCCGCGGTTCCGGTGCGAACGGCACCGGCAACGGCGAGCTCACCGAGGTCACCGTTGTCGGCGCCGCCCAGCACAACCTCAAGAACATCGACGTGAGGTTCCCTCGTGGCCGCATGACCGTCTGCAGCGGCGTGAGCGGCAGCGGCAAGAGCAGCTTCGCCCTCGACACGGTGTACGCCGAAGGCCAGCGCCGCTACGTCGAATCGCTCAGTTCTTACGCTCGCCAGTTCCTGGGCCAGGTCGCCAAGCCCAAGGTCGAGCGAGTCGAGGGCCTTTCGCCGGCCATCAGCATCGAGCAGAAGACCACCAGCCGATCACCTCGCTCGACGGTGGGCACGGTCACCGAAGTGTTCGACTACATGCGGGTATTGTGGGCCCGCATCGGCACGCCCTACTGCCCACGCTGCGATTTGCCCATCGGCACGCAGACCTGCGACGAGATCGTCGATCGCATCCTCGCGATGCCCGACGGCACCAAGGCCCTGCTGCTGGCCCCCATCGAACCGGCGGGCAATGAGAGCTACGCGGACCTGCTCGCCCGGCAGAAGGCCAACGGCTTCGCTCGCGTGCGCGTGGACGGCACGGTATACGAAATCGCGGATGCCCCCGCGCTTGACCGTCGCAGCCGTCACACCGTGGAGGTGGTGGTCGATCGCATTGTCATCCGCGCCAATCAGCGCTCGCGCATCACCGACAGCGTGGAACTGGCGTTGTCGCTGGGCAACGGCTGGATGACGCTCGCGCCGGTGGAGACGGGCGAACCGGGAACCGAGAATGGAACCGCCGTCTCGCCGAACAACCGTCGATCGACCGACATCCGCTTCTCCCAGCGGCGGGCGTGCACGCAATGCGGAACGAGCTATGAGGAGCTGACGCCCCACCACTTCTCGTTCAACACCCGTCTGGGTTGGTGCCCAACCTGCGAGGGCCTGGGCGTTCAGCAAGGCGCGAGTCCCGATCTGATCGTGCCCGAGCCAAAGAAGTCCATCCGCGGCGGCGCCGTCGCGGGCTGGGAGAAGTTCGACGAGAACCCCCTGCTCAACCGCATGATGACGGCGGTTGCCGACCATTTGGGCTTCAGCCTCGACACCCGCTGGTGCGACCTGCCCGACGAAGCTCGGCGGGGCATCTTGTACGGCACGGCCGGCCACTGGTACGAGATCCGTCTGGACGAGCCGGGCAAGTCCGGCCGCGCCAACTCCAAGCCCGATCGCACGTTCCGCTTCCAGTGGAAGGGCTTCTACCCCGCCATCGATGAGGCGACCAAGTCCAGCTGGCAGTACCGCACGCGGCTGAGTCACCTGACCACCGAGATCCCCTGCCAGGCGTGCGGCGGCGGCCGTTTGCGCGAGGAGTCGGCGGCGGTGCGGTTGAACGGCAAGACCATCGTCGAGGTCTGCCGCATGCCGCTCGATGCCGCCCTCGCGTTCTTCCGCGGGCTGAAGTTCGACGCTCGCCAGCGAAAAGTCGCCGGCGAACTCCTCGTCGAGATCGTCAACCGGCTGAAGTTCCTCGTGGATGTCGGCCTGGAATACGTGACGCTCAACCGGTCCGCGCCCACGCTCTCGGGCGGTGAGTCGCAGCGAATTCGCCTCGCTTCGCAGATCGGCAGCGGTTTGACCGGCGTGCTCTATGTCCTCGACGAGCCGACCATCGGTCTGCATCCGCGCGACACCCGCCGCCTGCTCGCTGCCCTGGCTCATCTGCGCAACCTGGGCAACACGCTGCTCATGGTCGAGCACGATCGCGAGGTGATCGCCGCAGCCGACCACGTCCTCGACTTCGGGCCGGGGGCCGGAAGCGATGGCGGCCGCATCGTCGCTGCTGCTCCACCCAACAAGCTACAGCGGGTCGCCGAGTCACTCACCGGCCGATATCTCGCGGGCAAGGACGTCATCCCGATCCCGGCCGAACGCCGCGCCGGCAACGGCCACGTTCTGCAGGTGATCGGCGCGCGGCACAACAACCTCAAGAATGTCGATGTCAGCTTCCCGCTCGGCCGATTCATCGTGGTGACCGGCGTGTCGGGCAGCGGCAAGAGTTCGCTGGTCAACGACGTGCTTTACAACGCCATGGCCCGCCGCATTCACCGGGCAACTGTCGAACCGGGCAGCCACGACGAGCTGCGTGGCGTGGAGTTCGTTGATAAAGTCATCAACGTCGATCAGTCGCCCATCGGCAACTCGCCGTCGAGCAATCCGGCCACGTACACCGGCGTGTTCGATCTGATTCGCGAGTTGTTCGCCCGATTACCCGATGCCAAGGTCCGCGGCTACAACGCCAATCGCTTCAGCTTCAACCGGCCGGGCGGCCGCTGCGAAGCCTGCGAGGGTAACGGCCAACGCTGCATCGAGATGCACTTCCTGCCCGACGTGTGGGTCACCTGCGAGGCCTGCGGCGGGACCCGCTACAAAGCCGAGACGCTCGAGGTCAAGTACAAGAACAAGAGCATCGCCGACGTGCTCGCGATGCGGATTGCCGACGCTCTCACATTGTTCGAAAATCAGCCCAAGGTCCGCCGCATGCTCCAAACGCTCGCCGACGTCGGCCTGGGCTATCTGTCACTCGGCCAGCCCGCCCCCACGCTCTCGGGCGGCGAAGCCCAGCGAGTCAAGCTCGCCGCCGAGCTGGGCCGGCCCAACACGGGCAAGACGCTCTACATCCTCGACGAGCCGACCACAGGCCTGCACTTCGACGACCTGCGAAAGCTGCTCGACGTCCTCCATCGCTTCTGCGATCTGGGCAACACCGTCGTCTGCATCGAGCACAACCTCGACGTGATCAAGACGGCCGACTGGATCATCGACCTGGGTCCCGAAGGCGGCGTCGGCGGCGGCGAGATCATCGCCGAAGGCACGCCCGAGCAGGTCGCCGCCAACCCGCGCTCGCACACTGGCCGCATCCTCGCCGAAATCCTCCAGCGGGAACCCAAGGCCTCGCGGCAAACCTTTCAGATTTCTGTCGAGGAATCGCCGAACGAACCGGCGTTCGACCAGGACGATCTGGGCGAAGCCCGCATGCCTTGGGAGATCGATGGCCGTGCCTGGCACACGCGCGATCGCGTGGCCCATCGGGGCGAGGCATGCCAATGGGAGGGCGCAGCCCTCGAATGGCTCATCGATGAGATCGAAAAGGCCGGGCGGATCGGCGGTTGCCGATTCGCGCCGACCAACTATAACAGCCGCAGCACGGTCGAAATCAAAATGCCGGGTGCGCAGACGCCCTGGTTCTTCCACGCCCGCACGGGCAACACCTGGCTGCTCGACGTGACGTTCCGCGTGCCCGCACGGGCGTTTTCGGCCGCCGAAGTGCGTAGGCTCGTACCGCTGGAGATCCTCGACAACTGCGATAACCTGCCGATCTACGGCCGCGAGCCCCGCGTGACCGTTCGCCACTCCGGGCGGCTCACTGACGATATCCGCATGCTTGTCCACAGCAAGGCGGAGATCGCCACCGCGGGTTGCCGCGAATTCATTCAGCGGGCGGTCAAGGCGTACCAGCGGCTCGTGCGCAAGCTGGCCGAGGACGTCGCCGTCCGCCAGCCCTGGCGCGTCGCGGGCAAGGCGTGGCACTTGGGACAGCAGATGATCGCCAAGCGCAGCCAGATCCAGTGGCGCGGCTCACTGATTGTGGAGGTGCTGGGCCGGATCAAGAAGATCGATCCGTCCGTCAAGGAGGATTGGACGCGCAAAGTCATGGTCACGTTAAGCCATCCGGGTATCACGGGCGTCTGGGGCCGGCTCATCACCAACCATCCGCACGCCTTGCGGCTGGAGTTCCGTTGCCGCCGCGGCCAGTTCACCCCCGCCCTCGTCGAAAACCTCGGGATGGAAGTGAGAATCCGCCAGATGCGCGGCCCCGAGGACCAGGTTCAGTTCTGGCTCCAGACCATGAGCCAGTGCGACGCCACCCAGTTCGACGCCCTCATCCGCGGTTCGATCGCCGGCCTCGCGAAGGAGGAATGACCCGCCGTGGAAGCCAGAAATGCTCCTGGGTTGGCCGGATCGCCTGCTTAAATGGGCTTGACTAGCGCGCCAAGTCGCACCGGCCTGACTACCGTTGTGACGGGCCGGGAGAGGTGGCCGGTTGCGTCGCCGACACCGGTTGCGTGGTCGTGGGCTGCGTGGTTGCCGGCTGCGACGATGGTGTATTCAGCGTCTCATCGCTGAGCAGGTATCGCCACAGGTGCCGGTCGCCCCACCCCTTGGTCATCTGCCGTCCGTCAACGAACAGATTGGGCGTGGACTGCAGACCCAGCCTGCGACCTTCGGCGATGTTGAACTTCACGTGATCCATGGTGGTGGGCTTCTGGATGGTGGCGATGTAATCGCTGCGGGCGATCCCCATCTTCTCGGCTTGCTGGATCATGGCCTCGGCACTGAATTTCGTGCCGCGAAAGACGAAGTCGTGCATGGTCCAGAATGCGTCGTTGCCCGCAAGTAACCGGATGGCCTCCACCGAGGCAGCCCCCACGCACGCCCCCGGATGCAGATTGCTCTTCAGATCGGGATTGCAGCTCTTGTCCAGCGGGAAATGCTTGAACACCACCCGGAACTCGCCGGGAAACTCTTTTTCACGCTGCTCGAGCATCGACGCCAAGCCTTTGCAGAACGGGCACAGGAAGTCGGAGAACACCACCACGGTGTGCTTGGCGTCAGCCGGACCGCGCACGGGGTCGTCGGGATGGATGGCGATGTCCACACGCGGTTGCTGCAGGAATTGGTCGTACAAAAACCGCGTGTCCTTGTTGTAGTCCTGCCAGCGGGCGTAGTACTCGTTGGCGTAGCCGGCGTGCAGTTGTGCCTTGTAGATGAACCAACCCAGGCCGGTGGTCACTGCCGCCAACGTCAGCGTGGCCAGGAGCATGCGGCCGATCGGGTACGGCGCCGCCGGAACCCTCGCTGCATCCCCTGCTTCACCCGAACTGCCCGCCACAGGGGCAGCTTTGCCTCGCCGCCACAACAGCAGCGTGACCACGAACAGCAACAGGATGGCCAGATGCGTCGCCATGCACAACGGGCACAGCTTGCCGAGCACGGCGAACATGATGTACTCGAAGCCCGCCGCCCCCGCGAGCCCGGCCAACAAGCCGAGCGTGGGCACGACGTGCAGCCACCGGCGGCGTCCCTCGGGCATGCCGATGCAGACGAACCACGCGAACACCGCGGCGAAGAAGGCAAAGCCCACCATGGCCGTCGGGATCACAGCCCGCCGCTCGCCGGCCACGAGCGTGATCTTGCCCCACTCTGAGGCGATCACCTCGTCGCAACTGAACTTCGCGGTTGCTTCACACACGCCGCCCAGCAAGGGGTCGCCGCCGATCTGCGCCACCACATGATGCTGCAGGAGAATGCCGCTGACGATCATGCCCGCCAGCGACAACAGGATGGCCAGGAACACCAGAACCCCGGAGCGGCGTTTGCTGACAATCATGATGCGGTTCACCCGATCGTGAAAGAAACCCGTTTAACGCCCGGCGCTTGCGGCAGGAACGTGTGGCCTCGCCACGTGCGAGAGAAATGCCCCAAGGCGACACTCACGGTGCCACTGGCGCCGCCGGTGCCGGACGCGTCGCCGGCGGCGGCTGTTTGGTCTGTTGCGTCTGCTGCGTCTGCATCATCTGAGAGAACTGGATGATGGCGGTCCAGGTCCTGCCGAACTGCGGCGAGTTGAGTCGCCGACCGTTCACGAAGATGGTCGGCGTGCTGTCCACTTTCTGCGCCGCCCGCTGGGCCGGATCCGCGAGATCCTGTCCCATGTTGGCACCGTCGTTCACGTCTTCGCGCACGCGGCTGAGCGCTTCCGAGCTGGCCATGGCTTTGCGGAAGGCCGCTTCATCAAGCCCGATCTGCCGAGCGTACGGCAGGAAGTCCCGGCTCTTCTTCCACACCTTCTGGTTGGCGAACAGCAGGTCGTGCATCTTCCAGAAAGCCTCGTCCCCGCCGACCAGCCGGGCCGCCTCGGCCGCCAGGGCCGCGTCGCATGCCGCCGGATGTATCGAGACACCCTCCATCCGGTCGTTGCAATCCTTGCAGATGGGCCAGTGCTTGAAAATCACCTTGAAGACAGGCTGACCGTTCGGCAGCCTGCGCGACAGGACGGACTTCTTGAAATAATCCTCGAGCCGGGCACAGCTCGGACACTCGAAATCGCTGAACACGACCACGGTCTGCGGCGCATTCGCGGGCCCACGGACCGGCCTGCCTTCAACCGGAATGTCCAGTACGGGCTGCTTCCGCCAGGCTACGAAATTGTGCTCCCAGTCCATTTCGTAAGCCTTCCACTTTTTCTCGAACATCTCCTTGTAGTACTTGTCCGACAGCCCTTTGTGGATCGACGAGCGGTTCAGGATGAAAAAGTGCGTGGTCCCCACCAGCAAAATCGCCGAGGTCACGGCCGCAAAGATGGCGTAGTTGGTGGGCCAGCCACGCCCATCGTCGATCCAGGGCCGTGGCGGTGCGGCCGGCGCGGGAGCGAACAAGCCTCCGCCTTCCGCGGAACTCGGCGCGAGGACGGGTGGGACGTACGCAGCCGACACACGACGCGGCCACAGCAACAACGCGAATACCGGCAACAAGAAGGTTCCCACATGCGTGGCCAGACAGAGGGGGCACCAGGCCTCCAGTTGCGTCCACATGACGTATTCGTAGAACGCCGAGGCCGGCACACCGGCGAGCGTGCCCAGGAAGAAAACCACATGCGGCCACGTCCGGGTGGCCGGGAACGGCCCCGTGAAAACGAGCCAGCACAGGATGCAGCTGAAGTAGATCACGCCCAGTTGCGCCGTCGAAACACGCGGTATGTGAGACTCAGTGGACGCAGTCGAGCTGCCAACGTCGATGTCCTGCTCGGCGTCGCCGGTCCCTGCGGGCTTGGTCTGAGCGGAAGCGGCGTCCTTTTCCTGCGGCGGGGGCAGCGGCGGGAACCACGCATACCGGCTCTGGGCCACCTTCTCACAACTGGACGTGGCGAAGCTCGTGCACACCTGTCCCAGCAGACCGCCCGTGTCCTTGGTCGACGTGCGGTAATGCAGGAGGGCCAAGTGCATGCTCAGCCAGATGCCGACGATGCAGACCAGGACTGCCAAGCCCCAGACGACGCCGCGCGCAAGCGGTGATCTCACTGCTAGTCTCCTGAACGGTCCGGCTCAGTGAGCCGCTGTGTGTCCTGTTCTATACGCTCACGCCACCCGGACGTTTGCCGCCGCCGGCGCGTTTGCAGTGTTTCCGTGCTGACTCTACACTTAGGTGCATGAGCCAGCCCAAAGTGATCGTTCTGCGAACTGCCGGTACCAACTGCGACCAGGAAACCGTCCACGCCTGGGAATTGGCCGGGGCCGTACCCCAGCGCGTGCACGTCCGGGAACTGATTGATCGGCCAAATCTCCTGGACGAGTTCGCGATTTTAACCATCCCGGGCGGCTTCAGCTACGGAGACGACATCTCGGCGGGCAAAATCCTCGCCGGGCAGATGATCCACCACCTGGCCGACGCCCTCGAGCGGTTTATCGCGTCGGGCCGTCTGGTTCTGGGCATCTGCAACGGGTTCCAGGTGTTGGTCAAGGCGGGGCTGCTGCCCGGACCGTTGGGCAACGGCGCCGACGCCGGCCGGCAGGCCGTCACGCTCACACAGAACGACTCGGCCCGCTTCGAGGATCGCTGGATCTGCCTGCGAACCGGTCCGAAGGAGACGCCGTTCCTCCCAGCCGACCGCATCCTCCAGATGCCCATCGCTCACGCCGAAGGCAAGCTCGTGGCCCGCGACGAAACCGTCCGCCGCGAGTTGCAGGCTCAGGGCCGCATTGCCCTGACGTACTGCAACAGTGAAGGCAAGCCGGGCCCCTACCCCATCAACCCCAACGGCAGTGAGTGCGACATCGCCGGGCTGACCGATGCCACCGGCCGCGTGCTGGGCCTCATGCCTCACCCCGAACGCCACGTGCATGCCACGCAGCATCCGTTGTGGACGCGACGCAAGGCCACCGCGGGCGGGAACGTCGCCGCACTCGACGCCGAGGCCGACGGCCGTGTGATCTTCGAATGCGCCGTCCGGACGGCAAAGCAGATTTGACCGGCTCCCGCCCCGCCGGACCACGAATCATAATCCGTGCCTACCACACTCGGTGCGTGGAGACTCGACACTCGTCGGCTTGGCTTGAGAGGAGGTCGTGATGCCACGGACGGTTTCTATCGCCCTGGTTGCATTGTTGTGGCTGACTACGGCGGCGCCGGCCGAATCGCCGCACGTGATCCGGATCGAGCACGGCAGCCTGTCCGCGACGTTCCGCGACAATCACGAGTCGCCCGCGGTGCTGAGCGGCATCGACTCGCTGTTCAACCGTGACGCCGCCCCCGGATTCGACGCCTTCGACCCCGACTCGCCCGGCGCATCAGCGGGCATGAACTTCGAGCACATTATCAGCGGCCACGAGAATCCCCATAACGCCTTCAGCCCGCGGCATGGCCCGTTCACGATGCGGCCGCTGGCCGACGGACCGGGCGTTCAATTGGTCCGCAAAGCGGCCGACGATCCATGGTCGGTAGACAGTGTGCTGACGTATCGGCTGGTCGCTCCCCACTACATCGACGTGGAGTTCCGCTGCCGACCGCGTGACGCCGCCAAGTTCGGCCGCCGCGGATACGCCATCTTTTTCTTCTGCAACTACATGAACGATGTGATCGATCCCGCCCTGCACTTTCGCGGCATCGCCGGCCCCGGCCAGCCCGAGACCTGGATTGCCGCCGACGGTCTGCCCGGCCATCCGGACTGGAACGGCGGCGGCACCTACCGGCACGTCGATGCCGCCGCTCTCGAATATGATGCGGACCTGAGCTTTAAGCTGAACAGTTGGGCGTACGACAACCCACGATACACGCTGCCGTTCTACTATGGCCGGGCCGCCCGCGACATGGTGTTCATTCTGATGTTCGATCGAACCTGCAGCGCCGAGGACGAAATTCGCTTCAGCCTGTTCAAGTTCAAGCTCGATCGTTTCCCGCGTCCGGCCTGGGACTTTGAATACGTAATCCGCAAAGTCGTTCAGGATCGCGAGTACGGCTACCGCACCCGGCTGGTCTGGAAGAAGTTCGTCAGCCCCGACGATTGTTTGGCCGAGTACCGCCAGTGGGCGGCTTCGCTTACCACTCGACCGGAATAAACAGTTACTCACGGCTCAGTATGGCGACGCGACATCTGCGCGGGTGGCCGTGGTCGCCGATTGCACACCACCGCTCGCTGGAGGTGGCGGCTCGTGGAGTGATTTCGGCACACGCCAGAGCTCAACCGCCAGGCCCGGCACGGTGGGAGCGGGTTGGCCTGTGATGTGGGCCCAGGTGCGGCTCGAACGGTCACGATACGGCTCGCGACGAGCGATCCGTTCGAACGTGCTCAGGGCCGCCATCGAAGGTCCCATGAGCGTCAGGCGATCGTGCTTGGCCAGCCCGTCTCCCACGCGATCAAATCGCGTAGTGATGACGTAGGCGCCGCCGTATCGGCGAACCCATTCCTCGCGCGTCGCGGGCGCGGGCAAGGCCAGTTCAACTTGCGGACAGTCCAGCCATCGCGGCAGGCACGCAAAGCGATTACGCGTCAGGCCGGCCGCCACCAGCCGAGCCGACGGCTCGCTCAGGGCCTCGCAGCCGGAGATAAGTTCATAGCCGGCGGCGAAGGTCTTCGCGTTCGACCACTTGTTCGCCATCCGATCGGGCCCCGTGAATGACAAGGCACAGATCACGATCATCGCCGGTACCATCCACCGCGTCGAACGAGCGAACGTGCCTTGCAGATGCTGGAGCATCATGCCGACCATGAGAGCCAGGGCCGGCAGGACCACGACCAGGTAATGCGACTGATGGAAGATGGGAACGTACTGCTTCCATTCGACGCTGCCCACCGACAGGTACACCGATACCGGGAGGAGCACGCACAACAGCAGATATCCGGCAGCTCGGCGCCAAACCACCACGGCCACCGCTGCCACCAGCGTCACCGGTCCGGTAAGCCCATAGTCGGAGCCGGCGTCTGCCAGCCAGCGCACGTAGTCGGTCCAATAGCTGAGCAGGCCCGTGATGGTCATCTGCACATTAGGGTTGTGACATGCCCGGTGGGCGGCGCGAACGGCCTCCAGGTGGGCCAGCGGACGCCCAGTCACGATCCAAAGCACCAGTGTCTCAATCCCCAGCCACAAGCCGGCTCCCGAAACCAGCAGGAGCGATCGCCACCACGCCCAGGCACATCGCGTTCGGCACAGGAGCACAAACAACCCCAGCCCAGCCACCAGCGCGAGCGTGGATTCCTTGGCGTTGTAACCGACAGCAATGAGGAATCCGCCTGCCAGGCAACGCAGAACGGCATGCCGGGCTTCACGCTCCAACAATGCGGGAGCGACAACAGAGATGCCGAGCCATGCGAGAACGGCGGCGGTCAGATCGGGCAATGCCACCGAGCTGGATAAGACCATGGTTGGCATCAGGCCGAACGCCAAGACCGCCCCGGCGGTGGGAATCTCTCCCAAGCCCAGATGTCTGCGAGCGAATGAACGGATGGTCAGCAACAACACAATGGCCCCGACCAGGCTCGCAGCGCCCATCGCCCACGGATGGTTCGGAAGAATCGCGGTCGCCAGTGTGAGCGGAATCCAGTGCACAAACCGGCATGGGAAGTACCAGTCGCAGCCCAATGGACCGGCGGCGGGTGGCGTGGGGAAATTCTCCCACACCCGCAGGTACCCCAGATCGTCGGAGGCGACCACGCCGGTGTAGTAGAAGAGCATGAGTCCGACGACCAGGATGATGGCGGTGATGTCCCATGGCACCGCCTGGCACCGCGATACTGCACGGGCGGATGGCGCGATTGGGCAGGCAAGCACAGTCAAACCGTTCCCCCCTTGCTGACCAGAGGCTCGCGCGCGGGACTATCGCCGGGCGCCTCGGTCCACAAGCAGGATCGGTGGTTGCGGTCTTGAACTCCAATGACCGGTCGGCTGCCAGAAGCGGCTGCGATCGGATGTATGAACGGACGGTCTGGTATTCCCCCACACTGCGTCGGGCGAAGCGTACTTCGGAGAGCGTACGGGCCGATAATGAAATCGGGTTGCCAACACTGAAAAAAACGAAACCTTTGATCGGCTCGTCTGATAACAGTGAAAAACCGCGCGGCCACGAGCGCATGCCGAACTTGCCCCCATGCTTGCCGAAATGGATGGCCCCCGCGACGGATCGCTTCGTCGGCGGAGCCCTCAAGATCACGCCTGGTTCATCCGATAACACGCACTGCGGGAAGAATTTGGGCTTGCAGCGATCCCGCGGACAGGAGCCGGCCTTGAAATCTTGCATTGCAACGACATCGGCCTTGGTCGTCGCCCTGCTGGCGGCGGCGTGCAATCAGCCCGAGTATGCCAAGCAAGCGGCGATGCCGCCCGACCCGGGCGAGACGCTTCCTGAATGGGCCTTCGACGCCCCCTTCTACTTTCAGCCGACCACCGAAGCCATGCCACGGCCGGTGACCGAGGCCAACCCGGACTATCCGACGCACTACTACGTGAACCGGCGCGTCTTTCCGATCGATCGGCCGGACAATGAAGTTCATCTCGACCGTGCTCCGCGGATTGCCGTGTGGTGGACCAATACGAATGGTGGCGCCTGGGCCCGGTCCGGCTTCCTGGGCCTGGGGCAGACACACTTCCACTTCGTGGCGGGCGATGACGGCGATTACGGCATTCGATTCGTGGGCCCCGGCATCCGCGAATCGCTCACGCAAGAGACCGTCCCGCACCGCATCTACCACGTCGACACGGTCGCGCCGTGCATCACCGTTCGCGTGGCCCCCGAGCAGCCGGTGTACTATCCCGAGGATGAGCTCGTGATCACCTGGACGGTGGAGGATCCCAACCTCGACGCCGACTCCATCCGACTCAACGTCTGCTGGAGCTGGGAGAATCCCGACATGCTCGAGCTGCGCCGCCCGGACAACGAGGGCGAGCCGCCTCGCGACAACCCGCCTCCGCCGGCCACCCGCTTGTGGTGGCCCTACAAGGCCGATTGCAGCCCTAACGATATGGCCACGTTCACCATCCCCGCCCGTGCCCAGGGCGAGGCCCTGCAGTTTCAGGTCCGGGCCAAGGACCGCGCCGGCAACTACGGCGCCGGCTACTCCTGCCCCATCTTCGTCAGCGGCATCACGTCGTGGGCAGCGCCCTAAGCCGCCGCGGCGCAGCCATGATTAGCGCTCGCGAGCTGTAAGCTATCAGCTATAAGCTGTAAGCCGGAAGAAACGAGTGCGGCATTGGATTGCGGTCGAAACCCGCGTCGTTCTTCGTCTGCGTCAATCTGCGCAATCTGCGGACCCAACTGGCCGCGCCTGACAGGAGTACCAGCGTCGTGCGTGCACGCTCCACATCCCGTTCGCTATGAGCGGTGAGCTCGTGCGATGCTTGCGTATGAGGGAGCAGGCGTCGCACGCCCGATCCCGGGCGGGCGAGACGCCCGCCCCCCAAGGACCGCCGTCCAGACGAGACCGGCCGCGGACACGGCACGGGCCAGTTCATGGCTCACGGCTCACAGCTCATAGCTCGATCCCCACGCCCCAATCCCCAGCCCCCAGGCCCGGCCGCCAGGCCGTCAGACCGTCAGGCCCGTGGCCCCGGGGCCGCTACAAAAACGGCGACGGATGCCATAGACTTTGCCGCGACGAGATACTGACAGGAGTGACCTCATGGCCAGTGCAACCAAACCATATCCCCGGCAGTTCGTCCCCGCCGATGCCGACATGGGCGACTGGAGCCAGATCGAGCCGTTGTTCGATCGGCTGGACGCCGAACGGATCGACACGCCCGAGCAGATCGAGGCCTGGCTGCTGCATCAGAGCGAGCTGATGGCCTGCCTCAACGAGGAGCAGAACCATCGTTACGTGCTGATGACCTGCCAAACCGACGACCCGGAGCGGGAGAAGGCCTACCTGCACTTCATCCAGGAGATCGCCCCGCGGTGCAAGCCGCGATGGCACGCGCTGAATCAGCGGTACGTGGACGCCCCGGCGCGGCGGCGGCTGCCGGCCGAGCGCTACCGGGTGCTGGATCGCAGCACGGCGGCGGCAGTCGAGCTCTACCGCGACGAGAACGTTCCGCTGCAGACCGAGGATGCCGAGCTCGACCAGCAGCACCAGAAGATCACCGGGGCCATGACCGTCCAGTACGACGGCAAGGAGCAGACGCTCCCGCAGATGTCGCGCTACCAGGAGCAGCCCGACCGCGCCGTGCGCGAGGAGACGTGGAAGCTCACGGCCGCCCGCCGGCTGCAAGACGCCGCGGCCCTGGACGACATCTATGACCAGATGATCGAGCTGCGGACGCGCATGGCCCGCAACGCCGGGCTCGACACGTTCCGCGATTATCAGTGGAAGGCGTACGAGCGGTTCGACTACACGCCCAACGATTGCTTCGCGTTCCACCAGGCGATTGAGGAACTGGTCGTTCCCATCAAGCGGACGCTCCAGCAGGAGCGCAAAGCGCAGCTCGGCGTCGACGTGCTTCGGCCGTGGGACCTGGCGGTCGATCCCCGCAACCGTCCGCCACTGGCGCCGTTCCAGACGGCCGAGGAACTCTGCCGCAAGTGCTCGAAGACGTTTCATCGCATCGACCCCGAGTTGGGGCGACAGTTCGACGAGATGGTGGCGGCAGGCTGGCTGGACCTGGAGAGCCGAAAAGGCAAGGCCCCCGGCGGATATCAGACCACGTACGACGAGCAGCGTCACCCGTTCATCTTCATGAACGCCGTTGGCCTGCATCGCGACGTCGAGACGCTCCTGCATGAGGGCGGCCACGCGTTTCACTCCGTCGCCTGCCGCGACGAGCCGCTCGTGCAGTATCGGCACACAGGCATGGAGATGGCCGAGGTCGCCTCGATGGGCATGGAACTGCTGGCATACGATCACCTCGACGAGTTCTACCGGGGCGAGGACCTCGTGCGAGCCCGCCGCGAACAGCTCGAAGGCGTGATCAACATGTTCCCTTGGATCGCGACCATCGACGCGTTCCAGCATTGGATCTACACCAACCCGACGCATACGCGCGACCAGCGCACGCAGTTCTGGCTGGAGCTGCAAACACGCTTCGGCGGGATCGAGGACTGGAGCGGGCTGGAGGAATTCCGGGCGGCGTCGTGGCAGCGGCAACTGCACTTGTTCAGTGTGCCGTTCTACTACATCGAGTATGGCATCGCCCAGATCGGCGCGCTGCAGTTGTGGCGGAACGCCCGCACCGACGGGCAGAATGCGCTGAAGAAATACCGCCAGGCCCTGGCTCTGGGCGGCTCGCGTCCGCTGCCGGAGCTGTGGGCAGCCGCCGGACTCGAGTTCGATTTCAGCGCCCGCACGCTGCGTCCGCTGATCGAGCTGGTCCACGACGAGCTGCGCAAGCTGTGACGGACTGCGCCGGTCACCACCGGGATTGATGCCCCTGCGGTTACCCATCTTCGGTCTTCTCGGGGAACGGGCATCTCGCCCGCCTCGACCATTCCTGCCATCTATAGCGCACGGCTTCAGCTTGGATGCGACGAGCGGGCGAGACGCCCGCCCCCCGGGGTTGGAGATCATCAATCCGTTCACTTGATCGCCTGATCGTGCTGTGGAGAGTCGAGCAGGCTGTAAGCACGATAGCCGAACGCATTCCACTCGCCGGCCAGACGTTCGAACCGGATGTCCAGGCGATCTTTGCCTGCAGTCAGGCCGGCCGGAAGGATGATGTCCTGCTCGCGCCAGCGATCGACGGTGAACGACTCGGGAACGTCGGCGATCTGTACGAATTGGCCGTTCACGAACAGCCGGGCGGCATGTTTGCCGGCGGATTGGTGGTACACACGCCGCAACAGAACGCCCCCGTTGGCAGGATCGATCCGCATGGAGAATGATTCGACTTGCTGGCCGAAGCGGCCCACGAGCGTGGTCGGCGATGGATGGTCCGGGCCTCCGGCTTGGTTGTGGCGCGGGCTTCCAGCCTGCACGTGTGGAGCCGATGGTTGTCCTCCGAACGCATCGTCCGCCTCGAACACGGCAGTGAGTTCGCGATGTTGTCCGCCATCGGCGACGTACTGATGCGCCCATTCATCGTCCAACCTGCCGAGATCCAGCGAGTCCGTGAGCCGCATGGCCGGTTTCGGTGAATGGTAGTAGTACGCGACGGCTGCATAGTTGGTGACCACACTATTCTTCATCCCATGCTCGGTGCTCACACGGATGCCGTCGCGGAACGGGATGCCACCGGCGAAGAAGCGGTAGCCGCTCATCGCGCCGTTCCATTGTGAGTCGGCTCGCTCGTCAAACAGCCGTACCACGGGCAGACCGTGCAAAGGCAGCGAGTACGGACCCTGCAGCCACCGGCTCGACCAGCCGCCCAGCAACTCGTCCTCGTGGCCGGTTCCGTGCAGGATCGGATGGCGGCGATGATCGGTCCAGACGCGCAGATCTCCCTCCCACCACTGCTTGTTGTCCGGGCCGTAGGGTTCCACGATGAGCGTGTGCCCTAGATACACGCCCTGTCCAGCCGGGACGTCCAAGATCATGAAGTCTCGTCCTTGCGCAGCCGGTTGCTCCCGCCGCCAGGAAGCGTTGAAATGCAGGCCCTCCGCAGGCCAGTGCGTCTCGTCGCGCGAGACATCCAGTTCGCAGTAGATCTCGCCGACGGCTTCAAAGTGCTTGCACTGCAATGCCACCCGGCATGAAGACTGGAACGGCATCGGAATCGAGCAGTAGTACTCGCCGCTGGCACTCATGCCGATAGGCAGCGCCCGAACGCAGCCCTCGCCTTGGCCGCTGCCGAAGAACGGCCCGAGCGGCACATCCACCGCGGGGTGCTCCTGGCCGTCCCACCAGATGCGCAACCATGTGTTGTTCAGCACGAACGCGGACAACGGGCGGGCGGGATTGATCCGGATGGCCCGCAGCACGCCGCTGCCCTGAAGCTCGGCCAGCTCGAACGTGTCGGACTCTCTCTTCCCGCCCGGGATTTGGATGCGGACGGTCATGCGCTGCAAGCGTTCGCTCGCGGCGAGAGCCGCCCCCACGGCGTTCCACGCGTGAATGGCTGCGGTGAGGTCTTCACGTTCGTTCCAACTCTCGATGGGTGTGCCCTGCGGATAGAGATGGTAATACGCGTTGTAGAAGCCGGCCCGCCGCTCGGTGGTGATGAGCAGGCGCTTGGCGAAGGGGATGGGTACGTGGCTCACGTTCCCGCCGGTGGAGATGAACGAGTGCGCCACCAGTGGTCGCGGAAAGCCGATCACCTCACCGGAAAAGAACGTTTCGCCCGCGCACTCCAGCCGCGGGGCAGGCTCATCGTCCAGGTAGATGCGCAGCTTGCCCCAGGGCAGGCTGTAGCCGCCATCCGGTCCGGTGAACCAGAGTGTGTACAGGCAGCCCGGGCCTTGCAGATCGACGATCACGTGTTCACCGCTCGGCAGTTCGTAAAGACTCGAGTACGTGCCTTTGAAGCCGTCGTCGTTCTCGCCGGTCCGGTCGTAGCTGGAGAAATAGCCCGCCTGCACCGTCGGTCGGGGTGTGGCGATGGAATCCAGATTCCAGATTGCATCGAGCGGATCGAAGAAGACAGGCCCCGCGCCGGGCTCGATCGGTGGTGCGGCAGCGAGAGCACTGCCGACGGCCAGAACCAGCACGACGAGTCCGAGCCGGTGAACTGCCACCAGAGCGGTTGGACCTGGACGTCTCATGACGACTCCCTCCCCTGAATGTCGATGTCACTGTGTGGCCAGCGCGCGCAGCACGGTCAGCCAGTCCACATAGAAGTACGGAACTTGGAATTCCTCGTGGAGCCGTTGCAGCCGGGCCAGCATTTCCTCGGTCAGAGGTCCCTGCCAGTGTTGAGAGGCAGGATCGCAGTAGAACACGCGACACCCCAGCGGCCGCCGCGGACGAGCGTGGCAGACACCGTCCCGCGCGTGCGGGCAAGCGTCCTGCGTCACGGGCAATGGGCCCTCGGCGTCTGCGCCTTGATCCGCGGAGGCCAGGTAGTAAACCACCTCCAGCGCAGTGACGTACAACCGATGCCCGAACTCTCCGAAGCGGCAACACTCGCCCCTGTTCCGGCAGACGGGCAGATGAGCGGCGATGCGGCGGTCTGCCTCGTCGTACAGTTGCCGCACGGCTGCGACGATCTCGGGACGACCGGCTGCTTCGCGAAGGACGGTGATCGGGATGTCTTCGGGCTTCAGCAGCATGGGTTGCAGGAGGGCAGGAATGTTCGCGGATGCAGGCAAACCTGAGCGTTCAAACGACGTAAAAAAAGCCGAACGCAAAAGCCCGAATGAGTAAGGGCCCAGATGGGCTCACCAACTCTTCTGGGTTCGAATGGTCTCGATCTGGACGTAATCGTAATGCTTGCCGTTGTTCATTCCGGGACAGGTTTCGCCGGCGGCAGCCCAGTCGCCGGGGCTCTTGAGGTTAGACGACCAGAAAGGCCACGTCCGGCACTGCAGCGGCCGAACCGGGTAGATGCTGCAGATGCGTTTGCCGTTGCCGTCGCTGCGCAGAAACACGCAGTCGCCGTTGGGTTTTTCGGTCAGAGAATACCTGAACCCGACGCGCCGCAGCGTGTCGGAGGGCAGCCAGCCGTCGTCTCGTCCGAGGAATTCGGCGACACGCCGAATCTCCTCCTGCGTCATCCAGACGTAGCCCGGCGCACCGGTGCAGCAGTTGCCGCACTCGGTGCAGGTAAATCGAAGGCCTCCCTTATACCACTTCTCGCGCAGCATACGAATAATACTCCCGCCGGAGGATCAGGTCCTGGATTATAGCGGCCACCATGCCCTGGCTGCCGGCCGAACGTCAGCGTAACCGTTGAAAGCTCGCGGTTCAAACAGTACCCTTGCCCGACGACAACGCCGCCACGACTCGAGGTCCCGTCGAGGTTACGATGTCTTATGAACAATGGCCGTATTTGACAGTCCTGCTGGTACTCCTGGCTGCCGGTCTGGGATTGCCGCTGCCCGAAGACGTTCCGCTCCTGACCGGGGGGTATCTGTGCCACATCGAGCGGGCCTCGCTTCCGGTTATGATCGCGGTAGCACTGCTGGGCGTACTCGCCGGCGACATTTTCCTCTTCACGATGGGCCGGCGTTTCGGGCACCGCATTGTCGAGCACCGCTTTTTCCGCCGGCTGGTGAACCCTGGCCGGCTGCTGACCGCCGAGGAGTTGTTTGCCCGCCACGGCGTCAAACTAATTTTCATCGGGCGATTTCTGCCCGTGCTCCGGCCCATGATTTTCGTCGCCGCCGGTGTGTTGAGAGTACGGCCGCTGGTATTCCTCGGCGTCAACGGCACGGCCGCGTGCATCAGCGTGCCGCTTCTCGTGATGTTGGGGAAATTCTTCGGCAACAGCCTGGAGCAGATCAAACGCGATGTGCGGGTCGCGTCTCACAGCATGCTGTTGCTGATCGCCGTGGCCCTGCTGATCGGAGCCGGCGTGTGGCTGCATCGGCGTCAGAAACGGCTCATGGATACGTCGAACGTCCCCCGTGGCATCGACAAGCACGAGCTCGCCTCGATGATCCCGCCCCCAACCACCGACAACGAGCCGGCGTCTGAGAACGGACACCCTCGCAAACCGGTGCGTTCTTCGAGCCCGTCGCAGGTCGCCTCGTCGAGACGGCCAGGCGCTTGATGATGGCCTTGGCGGCCCCACATTCGAAACCCCTCGCGAAAGCGGAAAGCACACGCAGGTTCGATAATCGTTGCGATGGCATGATCTATCGCTGGCGCCGCATACGCGGCTGTCCTGCAATTCGTCCATCGTGCCGGCGATTATTGAATTTCGGCTCTGGAAATTCCGACTGAATATGTGTATACCATAGGCAAGAGAATAGACTGTCTGCCATGCTCGATCCGGGAGACCGCATTTGATTGAACCTTAAAGCGGAACCCTGGGAGGCCACTGGACACTAAAGGAGAACGAGCCTGCTTGACAGGAGGTTCTCGAGGGTGACATGCCGCCCACCTTGTCTGTGGGTTCTGTCAAATTCCTCCCACCGGCATTACGGCGGATGCTATTCTCTTTTTTTTTTCGCCCAGTTCACGGGGCCGCACTAACCTGACATGCGAACGCTCGTCATCTTCGAGGACGACGGATTTTCTCAGCTTCTGCCGTTGACCTATTGGCGCACCTGCAGCGAGCTGCGTACGGGATATGATCGCCTGTACGACCATATCGTACGTCAGGTCTCCGCGGGATGGGCGCGGCCTGATGAAATACACATCTGGTGCCGGCCCGAGCTGGCCGCCGTCACGTCCAATCGCTTCGAGCATGCCGTCAACGCGCAACCTGAACCCGCGCCTTCGCGCAAAGTGCTCTATCTTAACAGCCGGCTGCTGTTGAAAGCACCGCTGCAGGACGGCCCCGCGCCGGCAGTGCAGTGGCGCAACAATCGCCCCGTGATCATCCACGCCGATGAACAACTCGCCCGGGCGCTGACTCCCGAGATTCTGCTCGATCCTGCGGCGACCCACCGCGTTCTCGCCGCCGTGCCGCACCACGAATTCGTGAGTGGCCCCAAACTCATGGATTATCCGTGGGATCTCGTGCACGCGAACCCGGAAATGCTGCACTTGGGCTGGCGGCAGGCCGGTGAGCCTGCACAATTGGCGGGCCGGATTTGCGAAGGCGTTTACTTCCTGAACCGCAGCGCCATCCACATCGGCGAGGGCAGCACGATCAAGCCCGGCGTGGTTCTCGACGCCGAGCACGGGCCCATCTACATCGGCCGCAACGTCACCGTTTCGCCCAATACCAGTATCGAAGGCCCCTGCTACATCGGTGACGATTCGCTCATTCAGGCCGGCACCTCGATTCGCGACGCCGTCAGCATCGGCCGGCGGTGCAAGGTCGGCGGAGAACTCGAATCCTCCATCCTGCACGGTTTCTCCAACAAACAGCACGACGGATTCCTGGGCCACTCGTACGTTGCCGAATGGGTCAACCTGGCCGCCGACACGGTCAACAGCGACCTCAAGAACACGTACGGAACCGTGCGGGTACCCATCAACGGCGTGGAGGTCGATTCGGGGCAGATGTTCGTGGGCCTGACCATCGGCGACCACAGCAAGACCGGCATCGGTCAGATGTTCCCCACCGGGGCCGTCGTGGGCTTCGGCTGCAATATCGCCATCTGCGAGTTTGCCCCCAAGTTCGTCCCCTCTTTCACCTGGATGACCAGCCGCCAGGCCTGCACCTACTCGCCTGAGCGTTGTCTGGAGATTGCCAGACGCGTGATGGCCCGTCGTCAGACCGTGCTCACGCCGGCCGAGGAAGCCTGGTTCCTGAACATTCCCGCGTACGTCCGGAAATTCGAACGAACGCCGGGCTGAGCGGCCATCTCACGAGCGGCACGCCCTTCGCCCACCCGGCCGAGTGATGCCCCAGGGCCAAAGCCTGACCGAGTGAAAGAGGCCCATTTCCGCCATTTTGTCGCACCTCCGAACAGACTCTGCCCCCGGCGGCGGCTCCGGAGATATTGGATCTGACTGCTCGCCGTCTCGTGACATGGCCGCCCCCGATTTCGCCAACACAGAGGGGTTGCAAAGACAGACCTTGACACCCCGATGGGTCGCTTCTATACTTACTCGGCTGACTGGTGCGCTTCTTATTGCCCGACAAGAGCTTACATCAATTCCGGGTCCATGATCCGTGTTGAGGATTCAGCGTGGCCAAACAAAAAGCAGGAAAGAAAGCTCCGAAGACCAAGGCCGACCGCCCTGGCGCCGCGAAGCCGGCCAAGGTAACCCGGAAACGGGTCAGCGACGGTAAGAAGTCTGACACCGCTGCCGCACCGTCCAAGAAGAAGCCATTGGCAGCGAGCAAACAGCCTGCTTCCGTGAAGGAAGCCCCCCGGAAATCCGTTGCCGGACAAAAGTCTGCGAAAGCCTCCAAGGCTCCAACGTCCGGCGCCGCCAAAGTGCAGAAATCCGCCGGCGCGAAATCCGCGGCCGGTGTCGCAAAGCCGGCAGCCGTCAGTTCGCCCGCCAAGACAGACGCGCGACAGAAATCGACCAAGCCGGCCACCGGTAAGGCGTCCGCCAAAGAAAAGACCCCGGCACCGGTGGCGGAAGTCGCATCCAAGCCGGTCGTTCAGGCCAAACCGGCAGCGAAGGTCAGCCCTTCCATGTCCGACGGCAAGCCGAGAAGCGCGGACCGCGGAACGTCCACCGCCGACAAGGCCAAGCTGCTCTCCAAGCCGGCCGCGCCGCGACCGATCATCGGCCCGGTCACCGGCGTGCTGCAAGCAGCTCGGGCCGCCGCGTCGCGGACAACCAAAGTGGTCGAAGTCGAAAAGGAACGCAGGAGCCATTTGACGCCGGAAGAACTCGCCGAATTCCGGCAGATCCTGCTCGACAAGCGGCGGGAGCTAGTGGATGACATGGTCAACCTCGAGGACGAGGCCCGCCGCTCGGGTGGCGACGGCGGTTCGGCCTCATCTTCCATGCCAATCCACATGGCCGACCTCGGAACCGACACGTGGGAGCAAGAATTCACGCTCAATCTCATCGAGAAAGGCCGGACGATGGTCCGCGAGATCGATGAGGCCCTCGAACGCATCGAGAACAAGACGTACGGAACATGCCTGGCAACGGGCAAACCGATTTCCAAGGCCCGACTGCGTGTGAAACCTTGGGCCAAGTACTGCATCGAGTACGCCCGCAAACGCGAAATGGGCTTAGTTTAGTGACCTCTACGGCCCGGCTCGGCACGCGGCGACGATTGCGAGCGAGCCGGTTTTTGCCTTCCCTGAACAGTTGATCTCCCGTTGATGAACCCCGAACAAGGCAGCGCCGAACACACTGAACCGTCACAAGAGCCGGCCGTTCCCGTGGACTCCCCGGCCGACACCGCCGCGATACCGACCGCTGTTAGCGACCTGAGCTCTCACCTGCGATTGTGGCTCGTTGCAGTCATTGGCTTGGCGCTGGACCTGTGGACCAAGCACTTGGCTTTCACGCGGCTCGACGGCAATTGGGCCGACAAGCACGGGTACATCGCCATCCCGGGGCTCATGTCGTTCCGGCGCTCGCTCAATCCGGGCGCACTGTTCGGCCTGGGCAAGGGGCTGACGCCGATCTTCATCGCGGCGTCGCTGCTGGCGCTGGGTTTCGTGTTGTTCTTGTTCGTCAACAGCGGCCGCAATCGCCGCAGCCTGCATGTGGCCTTGGGCTTGGTGCTGGCCGGCGCCCTGGGCAACCTGTACGACCGCGCGTTCGTGATGGCCGACGTGGTCAAGTACACCGCAAACGGTCGCCGCTACACCGAAGTCGGCAAGATCGTCAGCCCCCCCGGCGAGATGCCCATCAAGCTGGGGTCGTGGCCCGAGGGCCGATACGTCCGCCAGATCCCCGCATCTGCGGAGCCCGAGGTCCGCACACAAGGCGTCGTCCGCGATTTCATCAAGATGGAGCCGCACTTCGAAGTGGCCGGCTACAAGGTGGACATGTGGCCTTGGGTGTTCAACATCGCTGACGTGCTGTTGGTCTGGGGCGTGGGCCTGCTCATGCTCAACTTCTGGTGGGAACGCAAGGCTGAGATCGCCCAGAGCGCTGCCCCCGCGCTGGCCGCGGAAGAGTCCGGCAGTTCATAGCTCACCGCTCACAGCTCATAGCTCATAGGACGCGCGAGGTTTGACGCGTTCCGGCCGCCCTGCCATTATTGGCCCGATGAGCAAAGCTGCCCGATTCGATGAATCCGTGCACATGCGACGAGCCCTCCAACTGGCGGCTCGCGGCCTCGGCCGGGTCGAGCCCAACCCGATGGTCGGCTGCGTGCTGGTCCGTCGCGGACGCGTCGTCGGCGAGGGGTACCATCGGCGATTCGGCGGCCCGCATGCCGAGGTCGAAGCGATCCGCTCGGCGGGCGAGGCCGCTTGTGGCGCGACCGCATATGTGACACTCGAACCCTGCTGCCATCACGGCAAGACGCCGCCCTGCACGGACGCCCTGCTCGCGGCGGGCGTCGAGCGGGTGGTCGCGGCCATGGCCGACCCTTTCCCACGCGTGAGCGGCCGCGGCCTGGATATCCTGCGGAAGGCCGGTGTACAAGTCGAGGTCGGCCTGTGCGAGGATGAAGCCGTCGCACTCAACGGTCCCTACCTCAAGCGTCAAAAGCTCGGTCTGCCCTGGGTCATCCTCAAGTGGGCGCAGACCATCGACGGAAAAATCGCCACTCGCACGGGCGACTCGCGTTGGATCAGCGGTGAGCAGTCGCGCAAGCTCGTTCACCAACTCCGCGGGCGAGTAGACGCCGTCATCGTGGGTGTGGGCACGGCCATCGCGGACGATCCGATGCTCAACTGCCGCCACGGCCGGCCTCGACGTGTGGCCACCCGAGTCGTCATCGATCCGCACTTGCGCACGCCGCGCAACGCCCGGCTTATTCGCACGGCCAGGCAAATCCCTACAATCCTGGTGACGTCTCGCGGCATCAACGCGAGAAAGATTGCGCCGTTCGAACGAGCAGGCGCCGAGATGTTGAGCGTGCGTGAGGTCCGTGGCGGGCTCGATCTTCGGGCCATGCTCGAGGAGTTCGCTCGGCGGGGCATGACGAACGTGCTCGTGGAAGGTGGAGGCAAGACGCTCGGCCGCTTCCATGATGAGGGCCTGGCCGACGAAGCGATTGTGTTCGTCTCGCGCCGGCTGATGGGCGGCGAGCTGGCGACGTCGCCGCTGGCGGGGCACGGCCCGGGGAAAATGAAGGATGTCCATCCGCCAGTGTGGACGCGACTCAGCCGCGTCGGCGAGGATGATGTGTATCAATTGGGCCTGACCGACCCGAGGAGTTTCATACGGTGACAACCGCGGCGATGAACGCATTCATTTCGGGCGATCCTTGGCAGTTCATCGGCGTGCTGTTGATACTTGCCGGTGCGGTGGGCTATCTCACCATCTATTACCGCCGCAAGTTTCGCGGCGACGCCGGCGATTGCTGCAGCAGCGGAAGCTGCGGCATCCCACTGAGGCGCAAGCCCGAAAGCCGCTCGCAGCAACAGCCGGACAAACCATCCGCCGGCACGCAGCAGTTCCTGCCCGTTGAGAACCTCGCCGACCTGGCGGCCCGCCATCGCAAGGAACTGGACGAAAAGAATCGGCCGGACGAAAAGGGATCGGGATGAATTCCGGAGAACCAGAACATCATCCTGACAGCTTTCTGGATGGGCTGGAAGCTCTGTCGCGGCAAGGGCTGCGGCGGCGCCTGCGGCGAATCAACTCCGCGCAGGGCGGGCGTCTTTCGCTCGATGGCCGAGATGTCTGCTGCTTTTCGAGCAACAACTATCTGGGACTGGCCAATCATCCGCACGTGACCGCAGCAGTACGCGACGCGGTCGAGCGCTGGGGATGGGGCGCCGCGGCATCGCGGCTGATCACCGGCCATATGGGGCCGCACGAACAACTCGAGCGGCGGCTGGCGGCGTTCAAACGTACCGAAGCGGCGCTGGTTTGCTCGACGGGATATCAGGCCAATCTGGCGGCTATTCGCGGCATCGCCGGCGCGGGCGACGTGGTGATCATCGACAAGCTGAACCATGCGAGCATCGTCGATGCCTGCCGGGGCAGCGGGGCCGTCCTCCGCGTGTTTCCGCACCGCGACTACGACAAGCTGGCGCGGCTGCTCGACCGGTCGGGCTCGTTTCGCCGCCGCGTGATCGTGACCGACTCGCTGTTCAGCATGGACGGCGACCTGGCCGACCTGCCGCGACTGGTCGAGCTGAAGCGCCGATACGACGCGCTCCTGTGCATCGACGAGGCTCACGCAACGGGCGTGTTGGGCGAGAACGGTCGCGGCCTGGCCGAGGCGGCGGGTGTCGAGGGTGAGATTGACGTGGTCGTGGGCACACTGAGCAAGGCGCTGGGTGGCATCGGCGGCTTCATCGCGGCCCGGGCCGAGATCATCGAATGGCTCATCAACACAGCCGGCGCGTTCATCTACACGACGGCGCTCCCGCCAGCAGCCTGCGCCGCAGCCATGGCCGCATTGGACATCGTGGAGCGCGAGCCGCAGCGTCGGCGCGACCTTCTGGCCTCCGCCGCCCGGCTGCGCCGCGAACTGGCCGAGATTTGCAGCTCGAACCGCCATGCGACGAGCGACCGCCGACCGAGTATCGGGGACTCGGCCAGTCAGATCGTGCCGCTCATCGTCGGCGATGCGGCCGAGGCGGTACGGCTCGCCGATGCCCTGCTGGACGACGGTTTGCTCGTTCTGCCCATTCGCCCCCCTACCGTGCCGCGCGGCACCGCCCGGCTGCGGATCAGCTTGTCCTGCGAACACACCCCCGCCGACGTCGATCGGCTGCTCGCGGCCATCGACCGTCATCTGCGCTGACCCGTTTGGTTGCGCGCTCCGAGTCACCGGTGTGCCGGCACGTGGTGGATCCGCCCGCGGGTGCTGTACAATGCTCGCACGCCGCCCGGTAGTGTGGCCGGGCCAACTCTTTGCGTTCCCGTGGGAGCGATTATGAATTCGCAGAAACGTCTGACCCGACGAACCGTGCTCAAGCGAGGAGCTGCCGCATCAGCGGCGGTGGCTGTACCATACTTCGTTCCGAGCGGCGTGCTGGCTGCTCCCGGGCGGCTCGGGGCCAACGATCGCATCATTCTCGGCTTCATCGGCGTGGGCGGCCGGGCTCGGCAACTGATGGATCACGTGCCCCCCGACGGTGCGCGAATCGTGGCCATTTGCGATTGCTACCTGCAGAGGTGCAAGGAAACGCTCGAGCAGAAGAAGGCCAACTGGAGGGTCTACCAGTACTACCAGGAGATGCTCGAGAAGGAGAAGCTCGACGCGGTGGTCGTGGCCACCACCGATCACGCCCGCGTGCTGCCGTGCATCCGAGCCTGCGAAGCCGGCTTGGACGTGTACGCGGAAAAGCCGCTCACGCTGACCATCCGCGAAGGCCGCGTGCTGGTCAACGCGGTCCGCAAGTACAAGCGCATCCTGCAGGTGGGTTCGCAACAGCGATCGATGGAGATGAACCGCTTTGCCTGCGAGTTCATCCGCAAGGGCGGTCTCGGCAAGCTCGTCCGAGTGCAAGGCGTCGCTTATACCGGTCCGCGCGATTACCAAGGTCTGCCCGAGCAACCGATTCCCGAAGGCAACGACTGGGACGTGTGGCAGGCCCAGACCGAGTGGCGGCCGTTCAATCATGCCCTGCAGTTCGGATGGATGGGCTGGCGCGACTACTCCGGCGGCGAAATGACCAACTGGGGCGCGCACGGCGTGGATCAGATTCAGTGGGCGTTGGGCAAGTGCCACACCGGCCCGACGGAGATCTGGCCGACCACGCCGGGACCGCACGGTAACGTTTCCATGAAGTACGCCGACGGCATACAAGTGGATTTCGACCTGAAACAGGGTCCGCTCGGCGGAGGCGTGTTCACGGGCACCGAGGCCAAGATGGTGCTCGACCGCAACGTGTTCACCACCGATCCGCCGGGCTTCATCAAGAACCCGCCGGACCCGTCGGTGGCCGAGCCCTGGGAAGGGCCGGATTGGGTGTCGCGTCCGCACATCCAGAACTGGCTCGATTGCATCCGGACCCGCTCGCTGCCGACCGCCGACGTGGAGATCGGGCATCGTTCGATCACGGTCTGCCACCTGGCGAACATCGCTCGGCGGCTTGGCCGGCACCTCCGGTGGGACCCCGACAAAGAGCAGTTCATCGGCGATGACGAAGCCAACACCTACCTGGATCGGCCGCGACGCAAAGGATGGGAACTGCCCGCGCTGTAAGCACGCGTTGTCGTAGACGAAAGGGATAAACCGTGATGAAACGATATTCGATCATTGGTGTGGCGTGCGCGGCACTGTGTGTTTGGGTAGCCGCAGCGCGAGGAAACGCTCCCGCGTCGCCGCGTTTTCAGGCTCTTAAGTGTCCGCCCGTGGCACTCGGTCAGACGTGGGCAATTCTGGATCGCGACGGGGCCAATCGGCAAGTCGAACCGTATCTGTCGTCGCTGGCCAACGGCGAATCCGGAACGGGCATGATCAGTTCGCCGCCGTTTATCGTCGATTCGGATGAGATCACGATGACCATTTGCGGTCATGACGGCCCGCAGGGCGGCCAGAAGAAGAATTTCGTGGCCATCGTCGATGCCCGCAAGGGCGAAGTGCTGCTCCAGGTGCCGCCTCCGCAGAACGACGCCCTGCAAGTGAGCAAGCTCGACGTACGGGGACTGCGTGGCACGCAGGTGCGCATCGAACTGCGGGACGGCGATAGCGGCACCGGCTTTGCGTGGATGGGCGTGGGTGCGATCGATGCCGGCCCCGCGCTCCGCGTCGATTTCAAGCAGGGTATGCCCACGGGCTGGGCCGAAGCCGTGCACACGGCGGACGTTCGTTACGATCTGCTGGAAGGCGGCGTGCCGTTCAAGCGCTTGCTCAGCTCGTTCACGATCATTCCCAAGAACGGCTCGGTGGAGATTCCCTGCGGCTTTGCCGCCGAGCGGCTCTATTTCCTCGGTTGCACGGCCAATGTTCGCCCGCTGGAAACCTGTGGCGGAATCGAGATTCACTACAAAGACGGTTCGCCCGACGTGATTCCGCTGATGGGCGGATTTACGCTTGATGATTGGGGCAAGTTGCTCAGCCCGTCGAAGGCACTCCGGCTTCATCCGTCGGCCGATCCGTATCAGCACTATTTGGTGATTCGACCGCGAAGCGAGGTGATCGAAAAGATTCGGCTTGTGGCCGCCCCCGACGGGATCATTCCGCGTATCACCGCCATCACCTGCGAGACCACCGCCGAAGCGGAAACGCTCATGCCGCTGCCGTCCACGACGCTGAACTCGCGTGAGGCGGCGTGGATCGAGGCCAACGCGATCTCGGCCGACGCGCTGAATCTCAACGACGTCATCAAGGCGATTCGCGCGGATCACAAGATGCCGGCTCCCGAGTCGCCCATCGGTTTCCGCAAGCATCGGCTGGATTCAGCGTTCCGCAGCGAAGGCCTGGCCGTGGCCGATTTCAACGGTGACGGCAGGCTGGACATCGCCGCGGGCAACGTCTACTACGCCGGCCCCGACTGGAAGATGGTGCCCATGTTCGGCGAGGCCAAGGCGTTCAACCGCTTCGGGTACAGCGACGCCTTCCTGTGCTATGCAGACGACATCAATCGCGACGGTCATACGGATCTGATCGTGGTCGGTTTCCCCGGCCAGCAGTCGCGCTGGCTGGAGAATCCCGGCTCGCCCGGTTCGCATTGGAAGACGCATCCGGTCATGGAGCAGACGGGCAATGAGAATCCCGCGTACGTCGATGTGGACGACGACGGGCGTCGCGAACTGGTATTCATGCATGGCGACAAGTGCGCGTTGGCCCGGCCCGGCGTCGATCCCACGCAGCCCTGGACCGTTCAAGTCATCGCCGGGCCCGGCGATCCGGGAGCTGCGCATGGATTGGGCGTAGGTGACATAAACGGCGACGGCCGCCTCGACGTGGTCATTCCGGATGGATGGTGGGAGGGACCGGCGTCAGCGTCGACGTCATCGTGGACCTTTCATCCGGCCAAGTTCTTCGGCGGTGCGCAGTTGTGCGTAGCGGATTTGGATGGCGATGGCGACAGCGACGTACTCGGCAGCAGCCCCCACGCGTACGGCATCGCCTGGTGCGAGCAAACACCCGACGGCTGGCAGATGCACGAGATCGACCACAGCATCTCGCAGACCCACGCCATCGCGGTGGCGGACATGAACGGTGACGGGCTGCCCGACTTCGTCACCGGCAAGCGGTTCTGGGCCCACAACGGTCACGACGCCGGCTCGTTTCAGTTGAGCGTGCTGTGCTGGTACGAGCAGAAACGCGTTGACGGCAAGCCGCAGTTCACGCAGCACCTGATCGATGCCGAAAGCGGCGTCGGCCTGCAATTCGCGATCGTCGATCTCAACGGCGACAAGCGGCCGGACATCGTGACCAGCAACAAGAAGGGCGTGTTCGTGTTCGAGCAGGTGTCGCCGTAGATCCCAGCGTGGCCTTAACCTACCACCGAGACGCCGAGGCACGGAGAACCTGGCACTCTCGAGAACCCTCGAGCGGTGAGTGGCGGAAGACAGACGGACACGGATAAAGAAAGGATTTTACAGGAGATAAGGGAGGCAACAGAGAGGCTTCTCCGTTCGCTCTGTTGCCTCCCATCGACTCCAATTCCGCACTCGCAAGAAACAAGTGCCGATAGCATGATGCAGGGACGAGCGCCCTGGTCCTCTATGACGCGTACCGGCCCTACGGCTGGCGGGATTGCGGCTGGCAGGTGGACCTGCGGGTGGTGGTCGACCGCAGAACGGGCAAGTTCCAACTGGCTCAACGATGGCACGCGCACTGAGTCGGTCACATTAGTAGAAGCCCCGACAAGCCGCCGGATGCCCGTCCGGCGGCTTGTTCTTTTTTGAGGCTCGAGACCTGAGACTTGAGTCTTGAGTGAAGAGGCAAGATGTGCCCGAACATTGCGCACAGGGGCAATAATATGTCACTTATGATGTTCCGAAGCGATCAGGGCTCGCTTCGGCAATTTGGTTAACCACGGTCGCAGAGGAGCACGGAGCCGAACAGACTGCTTGTGATTTGCTTCGCCAAGACAACAAGTCTCTTCTTCCTCATCCGTGCCATCCGTGGTCCACAGGGCCGTGGGAAGCGATAGTGAGCCGACCGATAAATGACCCGCTCCATCCGTTAACAGAATCGGGTGGATTGTGTTGACACCAAGCCGATTGGAAAGCTATGATCTTACATCTTCTCGTGCAGCGGGGGCGCGCGCCTCGTCCGCCGTGAGGCGTGCAAGACGCACGCCCCCGACGATCCTCATGGGCGGGGATTTTTCGTGAATCGACGACGTCTCCCTCACGCCACGCGTGTCTTGGTGGTCGCTTGCCTGCTGACCGCGATCCGTGGTTCGGCTGTCGTCGGGCAGCGGTCGCTCGGCGATCTGACCGGGCCCTGGCAACTGTTCGTGGACGACTGGCTCGTCGAGTCCAAGAGCAACCTCACCCGCGTGTATCACCCGTTTGAAAAGTACGCCGGCAACCCGGTACTTACGCCGACGCAGCCGTGGGAAGACAGCATCGTCTATATCTACGGCACGGTCCTGCCCGCCGAAACAGGCGCCGGCTACCGGATGTGGTACCACACGCTACGGCCCGAAGACCCCGCGGATGACGGCAGCAACGTGCTCTACGCCACGAGTCCGGACGGGATCCACTGGCACAAGCCCAATCTGCACATCAATGCCTGGCACGGATCGACCGCCAACAACATGATCTTCGACCGGCCCACCCGCAGCGGCATCGCGTCGGTCATCCACACGCCCTGGGATCCCGACCCTGGCCGGCAATACCGGCTGTTCAACTATGAAGGCACGTACTACGGAGCGGTCTCGCCCGACGGCATTCATACCACCGATCTGCCCGGCAACCCGATCATCAGCGGCGTAGGTGACGTGGCCATGGCCAGTTGGGATCCGCACACGCAGCGTTATCTCGCCTACGTAAAAGTCAACACCGACGTCAACGGGTTGCGACGGCGAAGCGTGGCACTCTGCACGAGCACCGACTTTCAGACCTGGACCGAGCCGCTAGTGGTGCTCGAGCCCGACAGCTTCGACGACCGTTGGGTACTACCGGGCACACTACAGCGTACGCATTTCTACGGCCTCTGCGCGTTCGCGTACGAAACGATGTACGTCGGCATCCTGTGGATCTTTCGGGCGACCGATGCGGAAGGCTACACCATCGGCCCGGTGTACGCGGAGATCGTGACCAGTCGCGACGGCGTGCACTGGACGCGTGAGGAAGGCAATCGCCCTGCCATGCTGCCGCTGGGTCCGTCCGGGACCTGGGACGATGGGCAGTTGTACACGGCCATCGCGCCGGTCTACCGCGAGGGCAAGCTCGCCATCTACTACGGCGCATGCGATGACGTGCACGGGACGGCCACCAAGCGGCTCAACTGCAACATCGGCCTGGCCACGCTGCGCAAGGATGGCTTCGCGTCGCTCACCGCGGGCACCAATACCGGCTGGGTCATGACACGGCCGCTCGACGGACTGACCGGCCAGTTGCACGTGAACTACCAGGCCGCCGGTGGATGGCTCAAGGTCGAAGTGCTCGACGCGAACTACGCGGTGATACCCGGCTACGGCGAGGCCGACTGCATCCCGCTGACGGGCGACAGCATCGACGAAGTGGTCGCGTGGAACGGAGGAAGCGAACTGCCGGCGAGTTCGGGCCCGCTTCGATTGCGGTTCATCCTGCGGAACGCGTCGATCTATTCATTCATGACCGCGACCCCCGTGTACGAGCCGCCGACAATCGTGTCGCAACCCGCCGATCGGAGCGTCACGCCAGGCAAATCGGTGACGTTCGTCATTCAGGCCGCCGGCACGCCGCCCATGCGCTACCAGTGGCGAAGGAACGGGATGGCGCTCGTCGATGGTGGCCGCTACGCCGGCACGACAACTGCGTCGCTCCAGATCCATTCGGTGGACACCACATGCGTCGGTCAATATGACTGCGTGGTCTCCAATCCCTACGGCAGTGCGACATCTGCCGCGGCCAACCTCGGCCTTGCCGCCATGCAGTTCCAGGGCCTCGCCTCGGGAACGACGGTGACCGGCATCTCGGCCGACGGCACGGTGGTCTGCGGCACGACCGCGGCGAACCGGGCGTTCATCTGGACGCGAACCGAGGGGTTCCGGGAGATCGGTGTGCCTGCGGGAGCCACGCAGAGCAAGGCGGCCGGCGTGGGCTGGTACAACGGGAACGTCGTCGTTGCCGTCAACTGTAACGCGAGCTCATTCACGGCCCGGCGATGGGAGGGCAACACCGCAGGCGTGGGGACGTTCGCCAGTCTGCCCAAGCTCAACGGCGCGCTCGAGTGGGTCGCTACCGGCCTGGGCAGCAGCGGCACGGACTACTGGATCTCGGGATTAGCACCGACCGGCGGGGCCGGCGGTGGACGCAAGGCCGGCCGCTACACGCGCAGCACGAACACCACCGCGTCGTACACGTTGCCGCCTCACGGGCACGACAACAGCGACTTTCATGCCGTGTCCGACAACGGCCGTTGCGGCGGGCAGTACCAGTACAAGGGCCAAGCCCCCACCGGCGGCGCCCGCAACGCCATGATCTACGTCGGCGGCACGCAGTGTGTGGCGCTCAACACCTTGCTCGGCGGCCCGAACACCATCTACGAAGCGGTGGTGCGAGCCATGTCACGCGACGGAACGGCTCAGGGCGGATGGAGCTACTACGCCGGCGGCGGAGCCTGGCAGCAGCCGGTCGTATGGAAAGACTCGCTGACACCTACCGCCGTGCCATTCATTCCCGGCGGCGATGGCGACAACTGGGGCGAAATCCTCGCGCTGAATGGCGATGGCACGGTGGCTGGAGGATACAGTTGTCGTAAGAACACAGGCGTTCCTGACGGTCCCCGGGAAGCCCTCATCTGGGATGCGGATTACGGCACGCGACAGTATCAGGGACTGCTCACCAGTGAGTACGGCCTGGATCTGGCGGGCTGGTCGTTGCAAGAAATCCGCGGCATGTCAGCCGACGCCACCACTGTGATCGGTAACGGAACATACGACGGCCAGACTCGAGCGTGGATCGTCAGTGCCGTCACACCGCCCCGTCCGGCGATCGAAACGCAACCCATATCGCAGCGTGTGTGCCCCGGATCGACGGTCACGTTCAACATCGAGCCCGCCGGGGCGGGACCGTTCACCTATGAGTGGCATGTAAACGGCACTAAGATTTTCGACGGCGACGACGTGACCGGCGCGACCACGCCCACGCTGACGATTTCGCGCGTGGGCGCATCGCACGTCGGCGAGTACCGCTGCGCGGTCACCACGCTCGGTGGCGGCACGGTGTCCGAACCAGCCGTCCTGAGCCTCAGACCGAGCGGGCCGAGCGACTTGGACGGCGACTGCGACGTCGATCTGGACGATCTGACCATCCTAGTCGCGTGCGCCACGGGGCCAGGCGTTACAAGCGGTCCGCCCACCGGCTGCAGTCCGGAACACTTTAGCGCGACCGACCTCGACGGCGATGGCGACGTGGACCAAACGGATTTCGGCTGGTTCCAGCGATGCTACACTGGACCGGGCGCTGACATCGAGCCGTCCTGCGCAGAATAGCTCCAGTGTCAGGAGGCTCGGATTCTTCCCCAGCCCCCGGTCCCTGGCCCCCACTCGCAGCCTCCGCTCACCGCGTGGCCGACTCCAACGCATCTTGCGGCAGCCAGCCTTCGGCGTTGGCGAAACGGCAATTCCACCAGAACGTGCCCTTGGCGCGAATGCCCGTCAGCTTGTGCGACACGATGGTCCCCGATGCGCCGGCTTTGAGCTCGTCGGCCACGCCGAATTGACTGCCGGGACCGAGTCGCAGCTCGACGTTCTTCGCCGTGACGATCCGCTCGTCCGGCGAGAACTTGCGCGACCACTCGGCCGGCTGCAGCGTTGCCATCAGGTAACCGTTGGCGACCGGCCGAAACACGGTTTCGCCCGCCTTGTTTTTGTCGGACGGCCGATTGCGAACTTCGCCATCGACCCACATGATGGATGAGCCGCCGCCATCCTGCGTGACCGCGAAATCCGCTTTCAGATGGTCGCGGCAGAACTCGCCCGCCTCGGTGAAATTCATGCCGATGCTGCGATTCGATCGGCCATCGATTACGACGAAGTAGACGTACCGCTCGTTGAACGCCACCAGCGTTCGTGGATCCTTGACCACCGAGCCGTGCCGCTTGCCTTCGCGAGCCAGCTTCTCGGCCTTGGCTTCCCAGTGCCGCGGCACTTTTCCGTTGACCAGGATGTACGTCGCCGCCCCCATGCCGGCGTACGCGCCTTTCCAGTCGGCCGGAGCGAGACCCAAATCCTCATTGCCGTAATCCGCCAGCGTCAGCTCGACCCGCAGTTGCTCGCCTTTCTTCGCGTGCTGTCGCAGCTTTTCGGCCGCTCGTCCATGGCCCGAGAGCACCACGTGATCGTACGGCAAGAGCGTCCCGCCTTTGCTTTCGACAACCGAGACGATCTCGCCCGGCACGCCGCCGCCGTCGGGCATGATGACGACCGGGGCCGACATTCGCACAAGCACTTCCACACCGGCATCGGCCGCGTCCGTGCGGTCGGCATACTGCCACGTGTAGAGTGCCAGCTCGTCCTGGCCGCGCGGGTCGTTGAGCTTGTGAATGTTCATCTCCGTGCCGTCGGCGAAGCGGACGCGCTGCCACTTGGCGGCATTGCGCACGTTGCCGCCCATCACCGCCCGACCATCGAGCATCCACAGAAAGCCGCTCCCGCCGCTGTACTCGGGATAACGGCGGACGAACCAGCCGCCCACCACTTGCCCACCAAACGGCACGCCCGTGGTCGGGTTGAAGTAGTCGCCGTTGATCGCCACCTTCGCGTCATACCGCTCCCCGAGAAAGTTGACGCTGTCGTCGGCACGCCGGGCCATCTCCGGCACGATCTCCCGCGCGCCCTTGGCCAGCCCCTTGGCCATCATGACATCAATGGTCCAGCCTTTGTGCTGCCGATCGGCCCGAGCGACGAACACCTCCACCGGCCCGGGCAGTTGCATCTCGGCGTACTCGATGCCGGGCGCAATCGACTGCCACTGCACCGCCCAGGCAGGCTGAACGATCAACCAGGCTGACAAAACCAACACATACCGCTTCGGGCGAAACATTCTCCAGCTCCTTGCTTTCATACCCGCGTCGGCGTGCCCGGCTCGCCGGCATTGTGATTGTGATGCAGTCATCCTGCCTGCACACGTGCACGCTGGAAGCGTGCACAAAAACGCACATTGACCGTCACCGCCGGCACGAGCCGCACAGCGTCGGAACCCGGGCGGGGCGGACTACGACCAGCCGGCCATGCGGAGGCTCACTGCGACGCCCCCCGGCGTGCGTCCCACAAGCTGCGGTCCGAGATTGAGTCCAACGCCCACATGGCCGAGAAGTCTACCAGCCGACGAGGCCCCCGTCCCGGGCATAGCCATCAGCCGTCGGCGATCAGCTGTCAGCCTGCAGCGGTTGGCTGGGCGTTCCCTATCACCAAAAGAAAAACCCGCTTTCCGGGCCCAACTGCCCGAAAAGCGGGTTTGCCATACCCCCAAGGGGACTCGAACCCCTGTCTTCAGGATGAGAACCTGATATCCTAGGCCACTAGACGATGGGGGCATTTCCCGTCCGCTCCCGGCGACCGGGGCGTCTATATGCCCCTTACCATATCCGGAGTCGGCCGGAATTTCAATTCCAGATCTAAGTCATTGATCCGACCACATTTAGAACTCAGACCCCAAGCGGTCCTCCACCCGCCGAATGACGAGATCCGACTGACGATGACGAAGGAAGCACGAAGCCCGAATGCCGGAATGGCGGAGAGTTGCCTCTGTCGGCATGGCTCATCCGTTGGCTCCCGGCCCACAGCGACGGAATTCCGTCACTGACCACACCACGGTACCCCCGAACACTACCACCGCGACCACGGTGGCCCAAGGCGAATACCGGTCCGCTCCGATCATCAAGATGATCACCAGAAGTGCAAAGGCGATGCAGTAGACAGCCAGGCCGACCCAGCGGAGCCGCTGGGCACGCCGGAAAACGGGATCAGACCAGTCCAGCGCCGCAAAGACTTGACGCTCCTGTTTCTCTCTATCGAGAGCGTGGCTGCGCATGTCGCGCTGCTTCGCACGTGCGCACGCCAACAACAGCCCCAGTCCTCCCAGGTTGAGAAACAGGAGCAGCAACAAGAGTACGTAAATGAGCCACGAAAAGGAAGCTGCGAATACACGGCCGAACGACATGAGGAGGACAAAAAGAACCATACTGCCGAACGGTATCCATGCAGCAACCCTGTCCATCCTGTCGGCGGTGTTGGTGGGCGGTGCCTGCTTGAGCAGGTACTGCTCCACGAGCAGCCGGCCTCGATCGAACTCCCGGCCGCACTCCGGACAGCGCGATGCAGCCAGGCCGGTCAGCAGGTAGCTGCACCGCGGGCAATAAACCGGGAACTCCTCCTCTGAAAAGCTCGACGGATCGACGCGCGTCTCCGGCGGAATAATCGCCTTGTGGTACCAGCCGTACTGAAGCAAGCGTCTGAGATCCTGCCGTCGCATGACCGCTGTCCCCCGCGTGCACCGGGCGTCTCTGATGACTTGACCTTCATGCCTGCTCTTCAAATCCGTGCAATCTTGCAAGCTGTGGATTCCAACTCCGCTTGATGTCACACACGTGACATCACAACAGCTCGCAATCGCTGTCGCCGGAAGGATATGGTCCACAGATTGCAAGATTACAAGATTAACGGACCATCCTTCTTCATCCGTGAGGTTCGTGCAATACGTACCTCAGGTCTCAAGTCTCAGGACTCAAGTCTCACAAGCTTCACGGAATCGAAATGTGATCCCGGTCACGGAAGCGATACTGCTGCATGACCGCGGCATGGTCGGGCAGCGCCGGTTGATCGGGATTGGGCACATGGTTGTACCAGTAGGCCACGGACGAGTACCAGTAGGGTTTGAGCCGCTCGGGATCCCACGGGTTGACGAACTCGAACTTGATGCGACGATCGAAGGCGATGGCGTCCTCGGCGTGCAGGCGATACATGGTGACCATGGAGCGCAGGGCGTCTTTGAGCGGCACGCCGTGCAGTGGCCCGGCGAACTCGCCGTCGCGGAAGTACCAGCCTCCGCTGAAGTAGTCCTCCAGGCCGGTGCCGGTGATGCGCGGCCGCTCCCAGTCGTCGTCGATGTAGATGTACTCGGGCGCCTCGAGAAACGAGAGATAATGCACGGGCTCGCCCTGCATGTGGAGCATCACGCCTGCGTAGTGGCCGTTGCCCTCGGTCTCGAGCACCAGGGCCGGCTCGTTGCCCTGGCGGCGGCCGGTGCGAAACTGCGTGCAGAAATAGCCCGTGCCGGCGGGCATCATGTCGAGCTCCTGGTAGTTGATGTTCACGAACACGTCCGTGCCGAGCTTGGGATGGCGGTTCTCAATCTCGATGCGGAACCCCTTGGCGTACGGCATGGGCCAGTACGTGAAGAAGCCGCCGCTGCTCGTGCCGACGTAGGCGGAGGTGAACGAGTTGAACTCGGCCTGGCCCGCCCCGAAAAAATCGCCCACGGGCGTCTCGACAGCCGGCGTGTCGGCTCCGTCCCAGTAGATACGCAGGATTAGCGCCTTGAGCATGGTGGGGTCGATGACCGCACCGGGATTCCAATGCTGGTAGAACCAGCCGGGAAACGTGAGCCACATCCGCGAGATGTAGCCCGCGCCTTTGACCTCGCCGATGGTGAGCCGCTGACCGGGCGGAAGCATCTTGGTCTTGGTGCGTTTGTCCAGGTTGAACGTCGTGAACTGACGCGAGATTCCCGGCGGCTTGCGGGCCGGCCCGAGCATGTTGGCGATCGGAAGCATGGCAGCCCCCTTTTTGGAATGGCGAAGCACGAAATCCGAATGTCGAAACAACGACGAAGCTCGCGTCGATGCCGACTCGAGACGCACGACTGATCGGCTTTACCCGCCGCGAGGGCACGCGCGCCTTCTACAAGGCACGTGCCCCTTCATGGACGCGCGGGATCAGGTTAGCATATTCCCCGTTCGTTCGAAACGACTTCAGGAGACAACGATGCACCTGCGATCTATTGTCACCCGGCGTAGCGTGTTCTGTTGGCTGGTTCTGCTCGTAAACGTACCGGCTTGGGCCCAGAGCAGCCGGCCCGCCGATGCCGATCGCGTCCAGACGATCGAATTTGCGATCCCCGGCTCGCGTCCGGGCACGACGTCCAAGGCGATCGTGGTCGTCCCAGCCGACTATGCTCGCCGGGAAGCTGAGGGTGTCCGCTATCCGGTGGTCTATCTGCTACATGGCTATTCGGGCAGCCAGGAGGATTGGCACAAGCACACGAAGGGCACCGACCGGGCGCTGGACCGCATGGCCGACCGCTACGGGCTCATCATCGTCCTGCCCGACGGCAAATACAGCTCGTGGTACCTCGACGCCGTGCCCGAAGCCCCCGAGTCGGCCGACTACCAGTGGGAGACGGTGATCACGCGTCATCTCGTGCCCGAAATCGATCGCCGCTACCGAACGTGGGCCGAACCGGCGGGCCGCGGCATCACCGGATTGAGCATGGGCGGGCACGGAGCGATCTATCTGTGCGCCCGCCATCCCGAACTGTTCAGCGCGTGCGGGAGCATGAGCGGCGTCATGGACTTACAGCCCTTCCGCGACAAGTACGATCTCGCCAACCGGCTCGGCCCGTACCACGAGCATCCGGGCCGTTGGCTGGCCCACAGTGCCATCAGCCAGGCAGAGAAGTTCGCCGACCGCAACGTCGGCATCTTCATCGAGTGCGGTCTGCAGGACACGCCGTTCATCGGCGGCAACCAGGCCATGCACCGGCGGCTGCTGGAACTGAACATCCCGCACGAGTACACCGAACGCCCCGGCGGCCACACCTGGCCGTACTGGGTCAACGCCCTGCCCTATCATCTCCAGTTCATGGCCGACCGCCTCAAACCCGCGGGCCGGGCGAATTGATGCGAAGTCTCGGGGGTTGCGGTATCCTGTCACGCGGGTTTGGTCGTTCGCCATGTCCGTCGCAGGAGGAATCGCCCCATGAGACCGCTGATGGCCTTGACTGCCGCCGTGTGCGCGACCGCTTCGGCTACCGTGTCGGCCGCGCCGGAAGACCGCCGACTGCCCAACTTCGTCATCATCTTCATGGACGACATGGGCTACGCGGACATCGGACCGTTCGGGGCCACGGAATACGCGACGCCCAACCTCGACCGGCTCGCCCGGGAGGGCCGGCGGTTCACGCAGTTCTATGCGAGCCAACCGGTGTGCTCGGCCTCGCGAGCGTCACTCATGACCGGCTGCTACAACGTCCGCGTGGGAATCCTCGGAGCGCTCGGGCCGCGAGCCGAGCACGGCCTCAGCGCGGACGAGACCACGTTTGCCGAGGTCTGCAAGCAGAAGGGCTATGCTACCGCGTGTTACGGCAAGTGGCACCTGGGGCATCATCCCAAGTTTCTGCCCACGGCGCATGGCTTCGACGAGTACTTCGGTTTGCCCTACTCGAATGACATGTGGCCCTTCCATCCGGCGGTGGAGGACAAGCCCATGGAAGAGCGCTTCAAGCGTTGGCCGCATCTGCCGCTGATTGAAGCCACGGCTGTCGGCGGCGTGAAGGTCCGCATCCCCCAGGTCACGCCCGAAGAGCAGAAGATGCTCACAACCTGGTACACCGAACGTGCCGTTCAGTTCATCGAGCGCAACAAGGAGCGACCGTTCCTGTTATACGTGCCGCATTCCATGGTGCACGTGCCGTTGTTCGTGTCGGACAAGTTTGCGGGCAAGTCGAAGCGCGGTTTGTTCGGCGACGTGATGATGGAGGTGGACTGGTCGGTGGGCGAGATCGTGGGAGCCATCCGCCGCAACGGTCTCGAAAAACACACAATGGTCATTTTCACCGCGGACAACGGTCCCTGGCTCAGCTACGGCACGCACGCCGGCTCGGCCAAGCCGCTCCGCGAAGGCAAGGGCAACACGTTCGAAGGCGGCGTGCGCGAGCCGACCATCATGTGGTGGCCGGGGACTATCCCCGCGGATACGGTCTGCAACACCCCAGCAATGACCATCGACGTCCTGCCGACCATCGCCCATCTGATCGGCGCAAAGCTGCCCGATCACAAGATCGACGGCAAGAACATCTGGCCGCTGATTGCCGGTGAGCCAGGAGCGACTTCGCCGCATGAGGCGTACTTCTTCTACTGGGGCGAGGCGCTGGAGGCCGTCTGCATGGGCCGCTGGAAGCTGCATTTTCCACACTCGTATCGCACGTTGGCCGGCGGCCCTGGCGGTACGGACGGCCGGCCGGTGCCGTATCAAAGGGCCCAGCAGGAGCTCGCCCTGTTCGACCTCGAGCGCGACATCGGCGAGACGACTGACGTGAAAGATCAGCATCCGGAGGTGGTGGCAACGATTACCAGCTTGGCCGAGCGGATGCGCGAGGATCTCGGCGATTCGGCAACGGGCGTCAAGGGCACGGGCCGGCGTTCGCCCGGCACACTCGAACCGGCGGACGCGCGCTTCGTCGTCCAGGAAGGCGTGCAGACGCTGGTCGAAGCGCCTCGCTAGGCGCGAGGCGCGGGGGCTGGGGGCCGGGGACTGGGGGCTGGCGAAGAGTCCCCGCCGGCAAGAGAACCGGTCCCCATACGCGTGTGTCTTGTGGTGCACGCTTGTGGTGCACGCTTCCAGCGTGCATGTGCAGGCAGGATGCCTGCACCGCAATGCCATCACCGGAAAAAGCGGGCAAGATGCCCGCCCCCCCGAGGCGACCGGCCAGAGAACCACCGCGAGGGGCTCGTGACAGGAGACAATGCAATGATTCAAGTCATTATTATGGCACTAATAGCGATGGGCACGGGGATGGCGAACCTGGCGTCGGCCGCGGAGCCGTGGGTCCGCTATGAGGGCGGCAACGGCCCGGGCAAAGGCAAGCACATCGTACTCCTCTCCGGCGACGAGGAGTACCGCTCGGAAGAAGCGCTGACGCAGCTGGGGAAGATCCTCGCCCGACATCACGGGTTCACCTGTACGGTGCTGTTCGCCGTGGATCCGAAGGACGGCACGATCAATCCTGAGGTCGTGAACAACATTCCCGGCCTGGACGCGCTGGAGACGGCCGACCTGATGATCATTGCCACACGCTTTCGCGATCTGCCCGACGACCAGATGAAGTACATCGACGCGTACCTGAAGGCGGGCAAGCCGGTCATCGGCATGCGGACGGCCACGCATGCGTTCCGCATCCCCAAAGGCAAGGTGTACCACCGCTACAGCTTCGACAGCAAGGCAGAGGGCTGGGACGGCGGCTTCGGCCGACGCGTTCTCGGCGAAACCTGGATTAGCCATCACGGCAAGCACGGCAAACAGAGCACGCGCGGTGTCATCGCGGCGGATGCCAAAGATCATCCCATCGTGCGCGGCTGCGAGGACATCTGGGGGCCAACGGACGTGTACACGGTGCGCAGCCCCCTGCCGGAAGACAGCAAGCCGCTGGTGATGGGTCAGGTGCTGGAAGGCATGAAGCCCACGGACGCGCCGGTCGCCGGGTCGCTGAACGAGCCGATGATGCCGGTCGCCTGGACCAAGACGTACCAGATCGCGGAAGGCAAGCCGGGGCGCGTGTTCACGACGACCATGGGCGCTGCCACCGACCTGGAGAGCGAGGGGCTGCGGCGGCTGCTGGTGAATGCGGCCTATTGGTGCGTCGGCCTGGAAGACAAGATCCCCGCCCGAGCCAACGTGGAGCTCGTGGGCGAGTACAAGCCGTCGCCCTTCGGTTTCGCTGGGCACAAGAAAGGCGTCAAGCCGCAGGACTACAAATAAGCTGTGAGCTATGACTTCCAGCTGACGGCTGACAGCTGATAGCTTCTCAAACCACCTTCGTCTTTCCAGGCATCGCGATCGGATAGCGGCCCTCGGCATCGGGCACGACCGGCGGCTGGCTGTCCATGGTGTAGTTTTCGATGCCCGGAGCGAGAACGAGATCCGAGTTGAGGGCTTGTTCCCAAGTGATCTCCTGGCCGGACTCGGCGGCCATGCGGCCCAGGATGCCTGCGAGCGTGGCGTAGGCGGCTCGCTCGGTTTCGTTGTAGGGCTTGTTGGAGCGGATGGCGTCGAAGAGCAGATCGTGCTCCGCCTGGTAGTGGTTGCCCTTGTCGCCGGTGAAGCGCCAGATGATGTTGTCGTCGGTTCGCTTGTGGCCCTTGTAGATGAGCGGGTCGGGGATGCCTTCGCCCATGACCGCGCAGCCTTTGGTGCCGTGGATGATGCAGCCCCAGAAGTTGAAGCAGTCGGCCATGTGGCGGGCCTGGGCGAACATGCGCGTGCCGTCGCCATACGAGTATTCGACGGCATAATGATCGAACATCTGATCGGGCTCGGTGCGAACCTGGCGGCCACCCTGGCCCTGCGCGGAGACGGGCCAGGCATCCTTGGTCCAACAGCACACGTCGATGTTGTGGATCAACCAGTCGAGGATGAAGCTGCCGCCCAGCCAGTTGAAGTTGTGGAAGTTGCGAATCTGGTGGGCCATCTCGGTCATGCCCGGAGCCTTGGGCCGCAGGCCGACGGGGCCGTGCTCACGATATGCCCAGCAGGTGATGACGTCGCCGATGATGCCGTCGTGGATGCGGCGGACGGCCTCGATGAGCGGCGTGTAGTGGCGGCTCATGAGGCCGGCGGCGATCTTCAGGTTCTTGCGGTCGGCTTCCTTGCCGGCTGCGAGCAGGCGCCGGACGCCCGGGCCGTCGACAGCCATGGCCTTTTCCATGAACACGTGGCAGCCCTTGCTGATCGCGTACTCGACGTGCAGCGGGCGGAAGCCCGGCGGCGTGGCCAGGATCACGACTCCTCCGCCTTCGACGGCGTCAATCGCCTTGCGGTAGGCGTCGAAGCCGATGAACTGGCGTTCTTCAGGCACGTTGACCTGTTTTGGGAAGCGACCTGACAGATGCCGGAGGCTGCCCTGCAAGCGGTCGTCGAACACGTCGGCCATGGCCACGAGTTCGGTCGGGCCTTTGGTCGACAGAGCATTCTCGGCCGCACCGGTTCCCCGGCCGCCACAGCCGATGAGAGCGACCTTGATGGTGTTGTTCTCAGCCGCGTGGACAGCCGGCGCCGCCCCCAGCAGCGCCGACGCGGCGGCGATCCGGCCTGAAGTGTTCAGGAACTCTCGACGCGACGGTTGGCTGGTTTCGCTTGCGCTCATGAGGAGCCTCCAGATGCTTCGTGAAAGATGGAATCGTCGTGTATATAGCCTGCCGGTGCCAGGTACACAAGTCTCGCCTGACGTAAAGGCGATGGTGTCGTAGTGCAGGCATCCTGCCTGAACTGTGCACGCTGGAGCACGTGTCTAGCGTGCGGCACCTTCTCGCCCCGTAGAGGCGCCGGTCAATAGCCGGCGGCGTGAGCCGCCGGTGGTGAGCTCGCGCTAACCTCCTCTTTCAACCTGAGGGCGGCTTCGCCGCCCTCAGGTTGAAAGAGAATAGATCTTTCGGAGCCGGCGGCCCGTGGGCTTACGCCCACGGCTACTAACTTCGCGCCCCTTCGGGGCGGAACCGCGTCGGTCTCCACTGATTTGGCGCCCTTTCCGGGAGCCGCGTTGATCCCTACCCACTTCGCAGCCTTTCGGGTCGAGACCGCGTCGATGTCTTGCACACCAAGCACGTACACGCTGGAAGCGTGCACCACAACAGCACGCCCGCCTCCCGAGTCGCGTCTACTTCCACTCGATGATCGCGATGACCGGGAAGTGATCCGAAGGATAACGTCCGTCCTTGTTGTCGTGCAGAATCTCCGCGTCTCGCACGACCACCTCTTCGGACACGAACACGTAGTCGATCTTGTCGCCGTCGGTTCTGGCTTTCCAGCCGTTGAACGTCCCGGCCGGCTTGGCATCCGGCTTGACCATGCGGAAGCTGTCGCGAAGGCCGGATTCCTTCACCTTGCGGATCGCCACGTTGCCCTCGCCCGCATTGAAGTCGCCGGTCAGAATCACAGGATCGGCAGGCTTGCGTTCGGCGATGCGCTGAAGGATCAACGCGGCACCCTTCTCGCGGGCTTCCTGTGATACGTGGTCCAGGTGGGTATTGAAGAAGTACAAGTGCCGGCCGCTGGCGCGGTCAGCCAGTCGCGCCCACGTGCACACGCGAGTGCAAGCGGTATTCCAACTCTTGGAGCCGGGAACCTCGGGCGTCTCGGAAAGCCAGAACGTGCCCTGCTCGACGACGCGGAAGCGGTCTTTGCAGTACAGGATGGCCGAGTACTCTCCGGATTCCTTGCCGTCTTCGCGGCCGACGCCCAGGGCGGCATACTCAGGCCGGGCAGCGAGGATCTCGTCCAGTTGGAACTTCAATGCCTCTTGTAGGCCGACGAGGTGAGGGCGATGTTGAGCGAGCACGCCGAACACCAGATCCCGCCGGTGCTGCCAACTGTTGGGGCCGTCGTCGGCCGTGCCATAGCGGATGTTGAACGTCATGACTTGCAGGCGGGCGTCGGCGTCGGTCGGACGACTCGTCGCAGGGGCCGCTTGCGCGAACGAGGCGAGCAGTCCCAGCATCCATGGAAGCGTCAGTCGGAGCATATGGCAAAGCCCTTCCTTTCCTGAATTGAATGCACCATGATCAGTCCGTGATCTTAATTAGCCGAGGCCAATCGGGCCAGTGCCGTTCTCACAACCGAAAAGCGGAGGCGGCGATGGTTCGAGATGTGAGCAGTGGCCGGTTCAGGCCAGGTGCGACACAAGAATGCGCAGGCCGATGACCACCAGCACGAGCCCGCCGAGTCCCTGGGCCAAGGGGCTGAAGCGGCGGCCGATGCGTCGGCCGAACCGGATGCCGATTACCGTCAAGGCGGCCGCGACCAACCCGATGACGATGCTGGGCATCCAGACCGAGACGTTCAGGCAGGCCATGCTCAGGCCGACGGCCAGCGCGTCCAGGCTGGTGGCGACCGAGAGCGTCACCAGGAGCAGGCCCCGTGTGGGGTCGTCGGGGCAGGCGTTCTCTTCACGATGCCGGGCGTCCCATAACATCTTGCCGCCGATGAAGGTCAGGAGGGCGAAGGCCACCCAGTGATCAAACGCCCCGATGTAGGCGGCCACGCTGCGCCCGGCCAGCCAGCCGACCACGGGCATGAGGAACTGGAACAGTCCGAAATGAAACGCGAGGCGGAACACGTGCCGGTACGTGAGGAGCGGAATGATGAGACCGGCGGCGATGGACACGGCGAAAGCGTCCATCGCCAACCCCACCGCAATCCCGAACACTGCAATCCCGCTCACGAGCCTCTGCCCCGCAACACGGCTTTCCCCGTCGGTTCTCAGCCGCGTCAATCGGCGGCATACGCACGAACGTGGAGCGTAAAGCGGGGTATTATCGCGAGCAGGCGCGGGTAGTTCAACCGTACAGTGCAAGAAGCAACAGCGGATACTTACGAGCCGCGACCGGTTTTGTCAGTTGCTACGGAGCCTCGGGCTCGTCGTCGGAGACCTTGCCGTAGCTGTCAGCGGAACCATCGACCAGTTTGATGTAGTACACGTCAACCCTACTGTTCCTGCCGCGGAGCTCGTAATAAAGCATCTCTGACCCGTTCTTGCTCTCAGCCGCGGTGGGCGTGCCCAGTTTGCTAAGAACCACGCTCTTGGTGTCGCGAGGCGAGACCCGGGCCAGGTCGCCGGCGGAGCGATAGAAGGAGCAACTGCCGACCGAGATCAGCAGTAGAACCAACGCCACTCTGAACAGGGACTTTGACATAGCCTTAATCTCTCGTGAGAAATAACGTACCATGCCGGTAAGCCCTGCGTGCAGCCATTCCCGGACGAAACACGGGAGGGCTAGGCAGATATATACCCAGCGAGCGGCGTGGTGTTTCGACGAACACAGGTCGTTCAAGATCGCGGCGTGCCGGATTCGAGCGATCAGTGCTGCAACGGATCTCTACGAAAGCCGGGAACTGACTGCCGCCATCCTTCATCCAAGAGATCGGAAGCAGAGCAAGCCAAGTTCGCCGGACACGGCCATGTCGCGCCTACACGGCGCACGCGAGCATTCCGGGCGCAGCTCTTGCCGGAGGTGAGACCATGACGAGTCCCCGGTTCGACAAACTCGAACAACAGCTCGTAAATCCGACCGAGAAGGAGAGACTCGAGCCGCGCTCTTGGCGTAAGGTCGTGATGAACCGAGCTTGGCGGATATTGGCGTTTGTGTGCATGCGGCTCATGGTCACCGCGGCGGTTTGTCTGATACTGGCAGCCGTGACTGTCGCGTGGCGCACGGCGCTGAGGTTCCTGGCCGACACCGTCGCCCTGCTCGTCATGATCCTCGTCGGCGGGCTGATCCGGTGGACGCTCCTGGCCGTCCCCGTCATTGTCGCCCTGCGACACCGGTGGAAGACTCCCGCGGTGGCTGGGCATGTCTCGCACGCCGTGAGCGGATGGTCCACCGGCGTCTCCTCGTTTCGCCGCGTCATTCCGCTCATAAGGGTGCCATCTTTTTGACCTCTTCGGCCTGCTCCAGGAACCGGCTGGTATAGCGCGGGTCCACCTGCTGACAAGCGGCGGTGGCGCTTTCGCTGATGCGCTGGTAGTCGGGGTCCTCGGTGAGCGTGGTGAACTCGCCGGCCAGGATGACCAGACGCAGCAGATGACGCAGGATGAGCCCCTCCTGCTTGACCAGTTCGCGGCTGCGGACGAACTTGTAGAAATCGCCGCCCGACTCGATCAGGCCGCCGGCCACCCACTTGGGCTGGATGCGCACCGGCTCGGGGGCCGCCAGCTTGCTCTCGAAAACGATCTTGAGCATCTCGGGGAATGTGGGCGGGCGTTCCTCTTCCTCGGCCCAATCCACGTAGTCGTCGTCTTCGTCGTCCTCGGTTCCGGCGGATTCCGGTCGGGCGACCAGCGCTCCCATTTGGATGAGCAAGGGCTTGAGCACGTCAGTTTCGAGCGGACCGGGCGGCAGGTCGGGAATCCGCAGGCGGCGAATGATGGTGGGCGGCAGTTCGAGCACGGCCTCCAAAGCGAGCATCTTTTCGTCGAAATTGCTGTAGACCAGTTGCTCGGCCAGGAACGCCCCGAACAACGGATCGACGCTGCGGAAGGTCAACAGCTTGTGGATGCGCTCGTCGAGCGTGACGTGCTCGCCATCATCGCTGCGGGTGAGGTAGCCGAGGGCGGCCATGTTGGCAAGCATGAAATCAAGCTGTTCGCGGAACGATTGCAGCCGTCCGGGCGTTTCGAACCGCTTGGACAAGAATGAGCGGACTTCGTCGAGCGTGCCGGTCCGCGTGAGCATGTAGATGAGCACGTTGTACGGGATCATGGAGCGGCTCTGGAGCTTGGCCGGTCCGGCCTTGATGAGCGTGCCGAACTGCCCTTCCGTCCAGTACTGCTCGTTCTTGCTGCGCTGCGGCTTCTTGCGTTCGAGTTCCTTCTTCGCCCGCAGCAGACCGGGATCCTTGGTGTTGGCCGGGATCTGCTCGTACTTCTTCTTCCACTTGTACAGCCGTACGTCATCCTCGTGGGCAAGGGCGAAGACGTAGCCCTGCTTGTCGAACTGAGGACGGCCCGCTCGGCCGAAGATCTGGTGAGCCACGGACGGAGCGACAAGCTTCTTCTCGCCGTGCTTGCCCTTCATGAGCGTGCTGAGCACGACCGATCGCGCGGGCAGGTTGATGCCGGCGGCCAGCGTCTCGGTGCAGACGACGAACGGCACGAGCTTCTTGGCGAAGAGCGTCTCGACGATCTCCTTGTGCTTGGGCAGCACGCCGGCATGATGCACGCCCACGCCGCGCATGAGCATCTGCTTGAGCTTGGGCCCGGCACCGTCGGCGAGGTCCTCCTTGTATTCGGCCAGATGAGCCTCGATCTCGGCCTTCTGCGCGTTGGTCACGATGGGCAGGCCCTTGAGCCGCTCGGCCACGTCCCAGCATTCGTCGCGGTTGAAGCAGAAGACCAGGGCGGGCACGCGGCTCTCCTCGTCGTTGGTCGAGACCATGGCCGGAAGCAGCTCGGTGATGAGCTTGTCGCCCACCCAGTTGAACTCCAGCGGGACCCGCCGCTCATCGGACTGCACGAGCTTGACGTCGCGATTGTGCTCGACGCGCAACCAGCGGGCGAACTCGTAAGGATTGCCCACCGTGGCCGATAGCAGGAGCACGCGAACGTGAGCGGGCAGCAGCACGAGCGAGAGCTCCCAGACGATGCCTCGCTCGGGATCATTGAAGCTATGGAACTCGTCCATGACCACAGCGGAGACTTCCGCCATCGCCGGCTCGCCGAGAGCGTCCGGCGGACGCACCATGGCACCGTCGCCCGGCGAGCCGCCGGCTGCCGTCTGTGCGGATGCGCCCCTGCCGACGTCGCCCGAGAGCAGATGGTTCAACAGGATCTCGGCCACCACCACGCGGATCAGGGCGTCCGGGTTGACCTTGCGGTTACCGGTGATCAGGCCCACGTCATCGCGACTGAAGCCCCACTTTTCGGCCAGATCCTGCAGTTCGCGGAACTTCTGATCCGTCAGGGCGATGAGTGGTGTCGTGTAGTAGAGCCGCTGCCGTGTGTGCAGAGCCTCGAAGACCGCCGCCTCGGCAATCAGCGTCTTGCCCATGCCGGTGGGCGCACAGACCATCACCCCGCCCGACGCCTCGAACCAGGCCAGCAGTGCCTCCTCCTGGTACGGGTACAGCTCGAACGGGATGGATTCCAGGAACTTGGTGCAAATCTCGTCGCGCGTCATAGCCCTAAGCATGGCGGCTCGGCGGCGAAAAGTCGAGCCGGCACCGCTGCGAACAAAACCACCGACCAGAGCCTGCGGGGGGCCGATCCGGAGATTGACACGATGACGAGGAGTTGTCTTGGTGGGTTGGAGGAATTATATTCCAAAAGCCCGAATCCTGGACGAGGTAATCAACGTGAAGGCAAGCGATCTAATTTCCGAAGCCGCCGCGCTGCCCGTCGAAGAAAGGGCTATGGTCGCAGAGTCCATCCTGCGGACGCTCAACTCGCCCGATCCAGACCTGGATCGCAAGTGGGCGGAAGCGGCTCGCCAGCGTCTGGCAGTACTTCGGTCTGGCCAGGTGAAAGGCATTTCTGGGCAAGAGGTGTTCGCCCGCGCCTGGAAGCAACTCGGGAAATAAACTTCACCTTCCACCCTGAAGCGGAGCGAAAATTACTCCAAGCCATAGACGATTGAGTCGCAGTGCGCCATCAACAACGGAGCGTTGAAGGGGAGTCGCATGCTCTGGATGTACCTCGGTTTCATCACGCTGGTCTTGATCCTCCTGGCTCTGGATCTGGGCGTGTTTCACCGTCATGCCCACGTGATCTCCGTGCGCGAGTCGCTGGGCTGGTCGGCGTTCTGGATCGCGTTGGGCCTGCTGTTCAGCGGCTTCATTTACCTCGGGTACAACAACCACTGGGCGGGGTTGGGTCTGACGCCGGACATCATGGCGAGCAAGCCCGTCGAAGTCGAAGGCGTGGGCCTGGTGTACAACAACGGTTCGCAGGCCACGCTCAAGTACATCACGGGCTATCTGGTCGAAAAATCGCTGGCGGTGGACAACATCTTCGTCATCGCCATGATCTTCAGCTACTTCGCCGTGCCGGCCATGTATCAGCACCGCGTGCTCTTCTGGGGCATCGTGGGAGCGTTGGTCATGCGAGGCGTCATGATCGCCATCGGCGTGGAGTTGATCCATCGCTTCGAGTGGATCATCTACGTGTTCGGCGGCTTCCTGGTGGTCACGGGCATCCGCATGCTGTTCGCCGGCGAGAGCCACAGCACGCCGGATCGCAACCCACTCGTAAAGCTCGCTCGGCGGCTCATGCCCATCACCGAACGCTATCATGGGCAGCACTTTTTCGTCCGCGGCGGCAGTGCCGCTTCACATGAGCCGCCGGTTCCGGGGGCTGAGGCCGAAACCGATGCCGTCGCCGATACCGCCAAGGCGGGCGCGCTCATGGCCACCCCCCTCCTGCTGGCCTTGATCATGATCGAGTTTACGGACCTGATCTTCGCGGTGGACTCCATTCCGGCGATCTTCGCGATCACAGCCGATCCGTTTCTCGTCTTCACGAGCAACGTGTTCGCCATTTTGGGCCTGCGGAGTTTGTATTTCGCCCTGGCGGGAATGATCGACAAGTTCCACTATGTGAAGGTGGCGCTCTCGTTCGTGCTCATTTTGGTGGGCGTGAAGATGCTCACGCACGTGCGACTCAAAGCACTGCTGGGCGAGAACTTCAATCTTTATCTCCTGGCGGCGGTTCTAACAATTCTCGCCCTGGGTATCGTGGCGTCCATTCTGCGACCAGCGAAGAAAGAGTAAGCGGAGGCTGGGGACTGGGGACCAGGGCCTGAAGGCTGGGGATTGGGG